>Ga0209367_1002320_pt1 | contig 24999 bp, 15 predicted proteins | sample WorMetLIZISLAND2_FD_187412 | JGI IMG/M metagenome (GOLD analysis project Ga0209367, IMG submission 187412) | Marine gutless worms symbiont microbial communities from Max Planck institute for Marine Microbiology, Germany - Olavius geniculatus... ... | reverse complement strand
CCGATTTTGTGGGCTAGAACCGTCACTGATGAGGTTGCGGTATCGATATGTAATAAGTAAATAACAGATTAATGTAGCGGAGTTCAGGCAGTGCACACGGTCGGCCTTTCCTAGCGATAGCTAGGATCTTGTTTATTAATTCAGTGATCGATATTTTGATTGGTTTATCAATTTTATTCATTTGTGTCACGTCCAGGTGTCGTCAGTGAGCGTGGGGCGTGTCAACAATGTTCACGCGGAAGCGGCGTTCAAATCTCGCAGCAGACGAGATCTCGTCGATCTCCGTGCCGCCTACAAACTGCCTTCACCCTGTTAGTATAATATGCGCCGATCTCCAGCTTATCCACTATTCCAGTTTAAAATGCGGTTAACTTGTGGCACAACATGCTGAGTGCACCCAGAGGCGGATAAAAAGGGCCCCTGCCGCAGGCTAGGAAGCTTAGCGGATGGGATAGACGATGGCGACTTCTTGCAGGCTGTCAATAGTAACCATATGTTAAGCGACAGCGGTTTTACCGCAATTTTCAATGCAAGATATTATCGTATTAACCGCCGTATTTCGAAAACGGTGACAGATAGGACATAGGTTGTTATTGATCAATGAGCCCTTTTAGATGAAACGAAAACCATCGACCTTGGATGGCCTTGAACGGTCATTTCGCACTATTGTAGCAAAACAGTATGTTGTAGCGGATCGGTGATTCCTACAAGCTGTCAATAGTAACCGTGTCTTCATCTGCAGCGGTTTGGCCGCAATTTTTTAACGGAAAGTTTTGACGTCAAACAAGTGGAAAAAAACTGTATTCACATTTTGATGGTCTTCCGACATCCGCGTACGGTCGGCCCTTTCTGTAGCGACAGCTGGGCTTCTTGTTGATATACGGAGTTTAGGAAATTGATCTCTCTCGTTGTTGTTGTTGCTGCTGCTGATGATGATGATGATGTAAATGATGTTGATAGGTCAGTATGACATCAACGAGTCGTTGCTCCGTGGCAATGTGCCATCGTCAGTCGCCAGCTTCAAATCAACCACAGCGCGACAGTTTCCGCCTCCACCGTCAACGGTCCTTTTTTAGCCGACCGTGCTTAAGTAACGGTCGAGCTACTGACATGGCTGTCGCCGTCTGTCTGTTCCTCTGTAACGGATGTCCCTGTCCAACAGGTAGGTCATAGGGGAAACGTTTATACGAATATTTAGCCACGTGTGCTAAACTCGGCCGTGCAAAATTTCAGCCATTTAATGCAAGGGGAGCATTTTCAAATTGGTGGTTGAAGGGTAGGTAGGAAAAATATGCGTTTTTAACGAAAAACTGCCCATATCTCGGAGGCGGTGAGAGATACGGCCAAGGTTACTATTAATCACTAATAGGAAGTGACTTACGCTCTGTCAAATGAAATGAAAATCATCGATCTTGGATGACGGTATTAGGTCACTGACAGCCAGTACGGTCGGCTATTCTAGCGACAGTTGGGCTTTTTGTTGGCCACCGAGTATACGTAGCCTATAGGCAGTGGCTTAGCCAAGATCTTGATGTAGGGTCGTTGCAAGTTTTTCGCAGCAGACTGAAAACCAAACTTTTTGCCCGGTCTTACAGACATGACTAAGAACGTTTCATTGCACTGACTACTATTACTTAACGCCACGCTTAAGTTTATTCGTCCTTCATCATCATCATCATCAAGACGATCGGATTTAAGGCCCCAGGCGGCCTCATATTGGGGCCGCCTTGTCCCAAATTTTTAGTATGTGTAAGTTTTACATGTAGCGTCTTAGCATTTTACTAATTATTTGTTACAAAACTGACTGTGTTTTTGTGTGTATACTTTGCAGAACCCAGGTCCGGGAGACTACAAACCTTACGAACCTGTACACTCTGGCACTCAACAGAGAACACCATTCCCGTAAGACCCGCTCTCAATAGAATTTTGTACGATAGCAATATCCAGCGACGTTGTAAGCTAAAAATGGGGGAAAAGAGGGGGGGGGGCAAAAAGTTTAATTTTCCAACAGATAGCCACAAATTTTTGACAGGGGAATTTTGCCGTCATATTTCCACAAAATTCTACATGTATGCATCTTGTTCTCTACCGTCAAATTTCGTATTTTGTACCCAAAAATTTTCGGGATATTTCTCGATTAGAAAAAAAATTAAACAGACTAAAATTCAAAAGTTGCCCTTTCTTTTGCCATGACGCAATACGTCATTTTGTACGAGTAGGGGCCTACATAATGTGTACCGCGCAATTGAAACTTGGAAATACAAAATTACGATTCTTCCGCGATTATATGGGTCTAATACTCGTTCACTGTACATGGCGTTATATGAATGTGTTATTAATTGATTGGCTGATTTTTATTGATTGATGGACTGATTAACGCAGTGCAACGTTGAAGTTTTTTTTTACTTTTCCCGCTATTTTTTTATTTCTTCTCTCTTTCTTTTCTAATCTCTCTTTTCCCTTTCCTTTCCATGCCCTTAACGCGGAGTTTCGGATGTCATTCCCGGAAAACGTTTTAAAATTTTACATCGCTGAGCTTTAGCTTATTTTCAGATATACAAAACTGAATGATTACCTCCGCCAAGGAGGTAATGTTTTTGCCAGACTTTGTTTGTCTGTTTGTTTGTCTGTCTGTCTGTTAGCAAGATAACTCAAAAAGTTATGGACGGATCTTTCTGAAATTTTGAGGGTATGTCGGGCATGGCACAGACTACCAGTGATTTAATTTTGGGCATGATCCGGCAGGAGTCCTGGATTCTGGATCACTTTGAAATTTTCGTTACCATTGCGTTAAAGGGGACATAAGGAAACCGCTGGTAAAGCGAAGATGGTGACGCCACCTGGCGAATAGCTTTGCCTTGGCGGAGGCACTTGCGGGCTACGACTGCTTTCTAGTTTTGTTATGTAACGGCCGCAAAATAACGAAAATTAACTAGATTGACCCATTCTGGCGAAACACCTGTAGTGGGCGGGCAATCTGCCCGAATGCGTGGGTTTTCACCGACGTAGTTCACACATAAAAAGTTGCTCTTTCGATTGGCTTTTGGTCGATTGCATTCGGTGCAGAAGACTTTGCTTGTCTTATCCGGCAAGGCCAAGGCCGGTGCGAGGTCCGTCCCCGGGTCCAGGAAGCTACAATCTGCCCGCGTGTTTTGACAACACGGCCAGTAAGAGTAGGAACAAGACGACTGCTGCTGGCGTCATGGCGAGTTCAGCATTTATGTCAACCTCACGACGTGTGTTCACGTCCCACGCCAACCTGCCTGGACCTGGTATGCATACTAGATACTGCAGTAAAAGTATGCCACTCTAGACAGTGGTACTATTACGTGACTTCACTGTTTAAGTTTATTGTTACGTGTCCTTGTAGTCTTAGGACTTAACGCCACGCTAAAGTTTCTTCTTTTTTGTCATCATCATCATCAACATTATCACTGCATGTCAAGCTTACAATGCTGATCTACGTCCCACGCTAATCAGCCCGGATCTGGTATGGTGCCATTTTTGTTCGTCATTTTCAGTCAACTCTCGGGCAGAATGCATTTTTCCGGGGAGAGATCCTGATTCCAAGTATTTCACTAATATCTACGAAACTCTCAGCTTTATGAGCTCAGCCGTGATGGTGTGATTGTGTTCGTAAAACATTTTGGCGTCGGCGTATAAATTGTTTTCTGTCAGCTCTAGACCTATATTGTTTCTGCTTTTTTAGTAGTTTTTGTAGCTGAAAAAAATCACAAATTTACAATAATTTCAAGATGGACGGACAAGCAGACAACTTGATGGCAACAGAGCTATTAGACTAAGCGCATTATCTTTATAATTTACGTCGCGCGCGTTGAAAACGAAAAGTTGCATTGTCGTTTTCGTATGTGCAGCGCACTACAATCCGGTCGAGTGTGGAAGGCAGTCGTTTATATACAACGCTTCAAGTCGATGGTTATGAGTACCGGCTGCCATAGAATGGTGAAGGCTTACCTTCAAGACTGCAGGACCAGCTTATCTCTACTGAACCGCGTTTGCTAGGCTACAATTTTTAAAGAGGACAAAATCTTTGTTGTGCTTTTCTTCATTTTCACAGAGACAATTTACAAACGTAAAAAAGATAGTGTGTTCTGTTTGCTGTTCGCAACTGTGTTCGCTGTGAACTTTCTACAGGGTTCCCATGCACGCTTTCGGGAAAGTTCTGCATTTTCCCATAATTTTACAGACTGGAAAGTATTGGAAAATAAGTTTGGTTCTGAAAAGCCATGAAAATTGAAGCTTAAGATTTTGTAAATTTTGGAAAAGGAAAATACTGTAAGTTTAATGAACATATACTGGGGAGTGGGGGTTCAAAATAAACAACATGTTGCACTAGCGCAGCACTTATGTAGGCCTACTGAAATACAATGTTAAGATAGTGGGGTACCATATGCATGTATTGTACGCCATATGAAGAACTTTGTATTTACGTCAAGTAACTGCTGTTTATATCTAAACGTTGGGGGGGGCTCCAAGAAGGTCTTAGATAAAACGTTTTGATGGTACTGCAAAGTCCTGTAAAAATCATGGAATTTATTGTCGTTAAAAATGTGAGGACTCTGCTTTTACATTTAACGAAGATTGCGTCGTATACGGAGTTGACGACGGTAATGTTGGATAGAACGTATACTGCGCTGAATTCCTGCAGGCTGTTTATTATTATACATCAGTAGCCTAATTGTACGAATACGTTTTATTGTAGACCTAATTTTGCTTTTTCTACAACGCCGTGGAAGACCACGGCTGGCGTCGACGGCTTGAAGCGTTCACGACCGACGCCAAAATTATTTAGTGGAGTGTTTACACGATCCAGCAAACGTCCAGCAAACTTCCAGTAGATGTATTCAAAATACACGTGCTAATGCTGGACGTTTGCTGGATCGTGCAAACACCCTATAATTTCCCGGGGAGATACTTCCGAGTCTTCAAACCTTGTGGACAGGGGCTTCTCGGAAAAAGGGGAATGAAAAGAAGTCTCCATCGTTTGCAAAATTCCCCTTATACGCCAATAAATGCAAAACGCGTCTTTGCTGTGTTTGAAGTGGGCCTGGCCTAATTTAATCGTATTGGCATCGCCAAGTCATTGACATCATAGTAGGGTTGGGGGGTAGTTGCACATTCTAAATTTATGACAGTCGGAAAATTATCTGAAAAAAGTATTTTTGTCGGTAAATGTTTGTCAAAAATGCAAAATCTGGGCTGAAAGCTGAAACCCTCATTTTGGCGCGAAATTAGTGGCAAGGTTGGAATTTTTAGCTCATCCATGCCCAATCTCCACTGTCGGAAAATTCGCAACTGTTTTATGGGCATTCTGTCATAAAATTGCAACTTTCTGCCCCGTCTTCGGTATAAATCTAAATTACACCCACGACGCCACTGCGCCCACCCCATGTGTTGTGAAGCGAGAAGTTTGTATGCTTATCCATTTGACGATCTCTACGTGATTGCATGATTGAACAAGAAGCCCTGCTGTCGCTAGGATAGCCGACCGTACTGGTTGTCAGTGACCTTCAAGGTCATCCAAGGTCGATGATTTTCATGTCATTTGAAAGCCAATATGCGACTTCCTATCAATAATTAACAGCAACCTAGGCACCGTTTATCCACAGTAACGTGTAACAGCCTTCAAGGTCATTCAAGGTCAATGATGTCCATCTAATCTGACAGGGTGTATACCACTTTCTATTAGTGATTAATAGTAGCCTAGGCCGTAGGCTTATCTCTCGCCGTTTGTGAGATATGGCCAGTTTTCCATCGAAAAACGCACATTTTCCTTACGCCCCTTTTTTATTCAACCCTCAATTTAAAAATGTTCTTTGAGTAACTTAGATGGCTGAAATTTTGCATGCCCGAGTTTAGGACACATACATGTAGCTAATTATTCGTGTAAAACGTTTTTCCCTACGCCCTGCCAGTTAGCCAGGGTACATTTGTTACAGACAGAGTGACAGACTGACGGACGACAACCATGGCAACAGCTCGACCGTTACTTACATATACGGTCGGCTAAAATAATGATTGAATGGCCGCACGCACAAAAAAATAAATCGACGGCGGAATGGCTGCAGCTCAGTCGACGATTCTGATGCCATGTAAAGTTATAAGACGACCTTTATCCAATTTTTCCTCAGTTTTACTACTGCGCAACTATCCGATCAGAACTCTCAGAAAAGAAAGCGTCAATCAACGATCGAAGTGACGTCAAGAGGCGTGGATTTCTCGAATCTCGAGCCTATCTGAACTAAGCTTAGCCACGACCTTCACCTTAGCAAGACTCAGACAGCCAAGGAAAACCCGATGGTTTCGGTTTTTATAAGTAGCTGACATCCTGCTGGCCAGGACGCCTCGCTATAGCCTACCCAGCCTACACGTACCAAACGACCTTTGAGAAACTTTTGCTACATTACCAGCAACCGATTAGCTATTCGTTAAATTAGCTCCCCTCCATGAATACGACGCAGTAAGTCGACGAAATTCGAAGGCGCCGGAGTCCCCCCTATAGGCCTATAAGCCTACGATGCATTGTGGCCGCATTTCGGCCGCATTTAGCAATGCAAATTTAGACTGTTTCAAGTCAGTTTGTCTTTCCCACGGGCATCGAGAGCCGTTAGTCCTACCTAGTTGTCTAACAGTGTTAGACTACCTGCAGGGCCACAAAGTGTCAAATGGCATCTCATTCCGTCCACCAGCTTTAGCAGGGTGCGGGAGTGTGACAGACAAACAGACCACGCTACGATAACAGAATTATGTCGCAATAGCCGACATAGCTGATGCATTCAGGTGCAAATTATATCGAAGACGGGTAGGCCTACCAGCTGGCAGCTTGTCGAGCAGGTCCTGGGCTATGCTATTGCTACGTACCGCAACTCCGCAAGCCTAGGCCTAGCCTACGTGTAGGCTACGCAGAGAAAGAGACAGCGATAGACATTTTCTGATTAGACAACAGAAAATGATAGAAAATAATAATAGAAAATTATCGCGAACATTTTCTCTGTGTACGTATCACTCGACATTCACTTGAAACGTAGGTTTTTCTATTTGTATCGATTAACTAAAACAGAACACTGCTTTTGAGAGGAGCGTTGCAGAGTTCTTTCGTTTTTCATGGAATTCCCAACGTCAGTTTGTTGACATTGCACCGAATAGCCATACTTGTAGTTGCTACGTGTACGGGCAGCACGATCTGCAGCAATATGGCTTGTAAGGAACTGGCTGATATGACGGAGTGTTCCATCTGTACTGAAGTGTTTACCGACCCTCGAGTTCTGCCGTGTGACCACACGTTCTGTCTCAAGTGTCTGCTGAACTACGGCAAAGACAGACAACCGGGAGACCGCATGCCTTGTCCACTGTGCAGGAAAGAGTTCACCATTCCAGACGACGGGTTATACATTTCTTCATGGAGAAACTGCTTCATGTCAGAAAGCTTTCAGTCGGACAGGAAGCACAGCAGATTCCGTGTGATGTGCGCAGCAGCGAAGAGGCAAATGCTAGTGAAACTGTCAAACCTGCTTCAATGCACTGCGTCCAGTGTCAGCAGAACTACTGCGAACCGTGCAGTCTGTATCACAAAAATATCAAAAGTAGTTCCAGTCACGCTCTGGTGGATATTGGGACAGGGTCCTACCCAACGGAGTTGTTGAAGCTGTCGGTAAACATGTGTGAGCAACATAAGGGCAAAGAGCTGGAAGTGTTCTGTCGGGATTGCAAAGTTGCCGTGTGTCGTGTGCGTCATCACATTACACAAAAATCACGATTGCTCAGACATTGAGCACGTGTCAGAAAAGCTTCGCAAACTGGTCCTGGGCGACAAAGACAAGGCCTCTGAACTTTGGAAGACAACTCAAGATCTTCTTCCTCGTCTCGAGAAAGAGAAGAATGACGTCATCAAGCACCTTGCCGGTATTGAGGATGAAATTAACAAAGCAGCAGACAAGTCGATTGCTGCTATTCAGCGTGACAGAGAGAAACTGTTGACAGAAGTTGGGTGGATCAAACTGAAGCAACTCAAACAAGTGGAGACGGTGAAACAAGAAGTGGAACGACATGCGACGGCGTTGGAAAGTTTCAAGAGATACAGTGAGACGTTGTTGAGCAGCGGAACAGCTTGTGATGTGACGAGATCAGCCAACAGTTTACACGAGCGAGCTGACGAACTGATGAAGTTTGACGTCATCGGTCACGTGGACAGCTCTCTGCCTCCAGCGAATGTCACTTTTACCTCATCCACGCTGCTGAACAGACAAGACGGAAATTTTGTTCTAACAGTCACTGAAGAAGGTGAGTCGAAGTACAGTCGTTGTAGAAATAAACAAGGGCGGCGATTTTCATTGAGCATTGGGGGACGGACTAGGGGGCCTGGAGGACGGAAGTCCCCCATCGGGGTCCAGGGGCAGAGCCCCTGGTGGGGGGTTAGGGGCAAAGCCTCCAAAAGCTGAACACTTTTTATTAAAAGGGTAGATAATTCAGCAGCCATTTTTGCATGGAAATGTTTAAAAAGTCGCCTAAAGTACAGAGTTAGAAATTCAAGTACAGGTACATGTAAAACACACAAAAGTTGCAATGAAATAAATGCGTTTGACTATTACTTGAACGCGCTGAACTCGTGTGCTATACAAACCTTTAAGTTCTAAGAAGGCGTAAAGTAACAGGGTCTGGAAAACAAGTTTTCTAGTGACGTCCAGGGACAAAGCCCTGGAATAGGGTCTGTAAGACGTTGTGCCTCAAAAACTGAAGCTTTTTTTGTGTATAATTGCACGCATTTTTTGCATTGGCATAGCTACAGAAATTTTTTTCCTGGGGAAACAAATCCACAGAGTCTCTTTTTCCTTTCCTTTTTCTTCCTTTTTTCTCCTTTCCTTCCTTTTTCTTCTTTGCCTTTCCTCTCATTTCTTCCATCTTTACTTTCCTATTTAGCTATTTTCCCTTTCCTTTTACTATTTTTTTTATTTTCCCTGGCTTTAAAAAAACTCCAAAAATCTAGTAGGCTATAGGGCCGGGGGAGTGTTGCGGACTTCCCTAGCGAGTTCTGGGGCAGAACCCCAGTCAGAGTCAAACTTCGTGCATTTTGGCCTATAGCTTTAAAATGAGATCTGGTGCAACAATTTTAACTATTTTCCTGAGAATTCGACTGACCACATTTAGTGCAGTTTAAACAGTAGACCTACGGACAAACAAAGGTTGTGCCACAAATTTAAAAATAGGGCTACAAATAATGTTCGAGCGAAGCGAGCAGAAAAAAATTGACCTGTTGTAGGTGCAGAAATGTCGCCTTGACCTGATTTGAAATGCGTAGTTAAAAATAAAAACTAAAACTTCATTGTTTTAGGGCAGATTATTGGGGGACAACCCGTATGTTTTCCCCCTGCCCAAATATTGGAGGGGACATGTCCCCTTCATTCCCCCGTCGGATCGCCGCCCATAGAAATAGAACAAAAATATCCGAGCTATTGCATGCATTTTCACATTTGTGGGTGTTCGCAGACAACTTTCCAGGGGTGGCCATAACTTTATACCTTACTGGCATATTTCTGCAACGGTGCAACCACATCGTCATTTTTCATGTTCGTGTGCAGCAGAATGCGTGCAAAACGAAAGGGACACCATGTTTGCGCTGCAGAAAAACACTGTCATTTGAACACCAGAATAAAATGTGGTAGGTCTATAGGCAAATATGGGAAAATGCGAAATCGAATGTTGTGTACTATGTAGATTCTAATACCAATTTACCGGCTGTGGTACATGTCATTCCTAAAGGCAATAAAGTCAGCGACGTGACGTCACTTGGCGATGACGTGTTCGTGGATCTGTCAACAGAAAATTGAAGTCTAGGACGCCGAGACCTTCACAATACAGCGCCACATCACAATTCCTGGGCTGGATTTATGGTGCTTCGGTTTAGCAGCGTGTCCCTACAATAACTGTCTCTATGCATCTGACAGTGGCAACGACAGAGTGCACAGAGTAGAGCTGTCAGGTAGCAATGCTGTGACGAAGTGGTCCGTGGCAGGCAACCCACGCGGTCTGTCAGTAAACAATGAACACAATCTGATCTGCATAAGTCCAGGTGAGCGTAAGTTGCAGATATTCACGACACATGGAACTCTGCTGCAAGACATTGAACTGCAGGCTGATATTGGAGATCCCGAGCATGCAGTGCAGCTGCCTGCCACCAGTCAGTTTCTGGTCAGTCATGGCATTCCAGGCTCATTACATCGCGTCTGTTTAGTGGGAGTTGATGGAGCTGTGGTTCGTAGTTACGGTGGACAGCCGAGACCTAAGCTGACACAGATGAACTGGCCACGTGGTCTAGCAGTAGACGGAGAAGAACGCGTTCTTGTCGCTGACTTTTACAACGACAGACTGTTGGTGCTGGATCAGTTGCTGTCCAGTGCTCATGAGATGTCTGTCAGTGTTGACGGAGGTCTGAAAGGTCCTGCCAGTCTGTGGTATGACCAGTCACGCAGACGTCTCTACATCGGTGAATTCAGTGGAGGACGAGTGATTGTCATTGACGACTTCAGCAATATCTAAACACAGTCTCGGCGTGAGCCAATATGCTTGAAAACTATTAAGCTTACTGGAAAAACTCTTGGTTACGCTGCATTATACCATTAGCGAAACACTGCTGACTTGAGTAGTTTTAAATTGCACAGAACAACGTAATGTTGTAACATTAACATGAATAATTATTATAATTGTCAACATTATTACAAATAACATTAAAGCTGTAACGGTTTAAGCCTCTACATACCTCTAATTCACTCTAAACTTCACCCCCTCGTAAGCTTTATACTAAACACTCTACTCCGTTAGAAACCTCTGATCTTCCCCTTTCCATCGCCCCAAACCGCATCCAAATCGGTCCACTAACGGCGGAGATATTCGCCTTTAAAGTTACCTATTTTAATCCCTATTTTCGAAGTCTGGTCTGTTTCCCAAAATTACGTTACGGTAACCCTTAGGTTGCAATTAGCGGGCAATTTTATAACCAAACCGATTTTTACCGGCTTGATCTGAAACCGCTTGGAATTGTGCAAAACGCTTTAGTGACTTTTCCTAAATATGTTCTGCCTAAAATGCTGCAGAAATTCTCAAAATATCTTTGATCGTTTTTCCAACTTATTCTTTCGTCGAAGACAGGTAGTTCTAGTCTACTCCGCTGCACCTTCTCATTCTAAGTTTTGAAGAAATATTTCGCATTCATACAATAGGGCGCCCGAACCCACTTCCAAGTAAAACAAGCAAAAATGTATAAATACCATTTAAATATCACTCAAGAAACTTGCAAGCAACGTATGACAAAATATGAGAGTATTCTCACTTACACGGTAGCAAAATACACGCATAGTCAACTCATATCAAGTGACTACTGAATTTGTCAAACTTCTGATTTTTTAGGTTTCGTGGCGTAAGCCCTACAACAAAAACTGGATATGCTCCCTGACACATTTTCGATAAATTATAACAAAACTCAAAAATCACGACTAATATTCTGAAGTGAAATATGGCGTAACACTGGGTTCCTACAGGTTTTCTGTAGCAAAATTCCCTGACTTTTCCAGTCATAGAATGACAATTTACCTGACATTATTGAAACAATAACCCTATCGCACGAATGTCATAAATGGTATTAAATAATGAAACGGTATTATTAATTATTAAATCGATATGCAAATGACAAAGGCCCTGGTCGGGGGGCCAGGGGGCAAAGCCCCCTGAAGCTGAAACATGTCTAGCTTTTGGACGTTCAATGGAAGCCACAAATTTGCCTGCTTTTTATTTGGAGATGCAAAAAATCACAATTATCTGCAGTCTGCATGATCCAAGATCATTTTCCCTGACTTTTCAAAAATAACATTTTTCTCTGACTTTCCCTGACAACACAAATTCCCTGACATTCTCCAGTTTTCCCTGACCTGTAGGAACCCTGGCAAAATTTAAATTGCATCACAAACAACACCCCATATCACCCCCACAAAACTAAAGTGTTGGGACTTTTGAGGTTTTTGGCTTTTGAAAACCTACAACACTTGAGTTTTCAAACCGATCTTTCAGCACTAATTATGCGTCAGCTCAAAGTAAACTGCAAACTGCACATTTAAATCACCACTAGACACAGACAAACGCTAACCAATCTCCAGATGCTTGAAATTCCCTGTCTCTGAAATTTAGCAGCACTCCTACCCATGTTGTGATTACTCATGTCAAACGCATCGACAATACAATAACAAAATATAACAAGTGATAATATTATAACAGTGATAATAGTATTGGCCTGCAACTCACTGTAATGAGCTACAAAAGTGTAGCATCATGAATATACTAACACTATGCCAACTAGGCCTGCAACTGCTAGACACCCAGTGATGGCTAAAATGTGAAATTAACAGTTTTGTTTTCCCTGACAATATTTTTCCGTACCATTTGTGGTCTGACATTTCCAGGACATTTATCCGACAACTGTCAAATGACAGCATTTCCAGGTTTAGCAGGCACGTAATGGCCACTATTTATATACCCATGGTTCAAATCCCCAAAGAATATAGACCTAAGCAAAATTTTTGTTGTCAGGAATAAGTTTTAAAAAGCTGCTCATTATGTCATGCAGAAATGAGTTTGGCACAGTGTCTCCGGGAAAACCCGATGTAGGATATTGGTGGTTAATAGTACTATGTCAGCACCCATAACTGGACTAGGAAAAACCCAAAATGAAGAAAGAAAGAAAAAATTGGGGATTGCAACAGGAGGAGAGAAAAAATTCAAAAATCCATTGTATGCCTGTCATTTGACACAATAACAAATAATAAACAGTGATGTAGAACTCTGGAGTCTGGCAACACACTCAAGTTTGACTACGTCCCTACTGGTACTTTGAAGTTTTGTTCACAGATTTGGACGTAAATTAATGCTTTGTAGACATAGCATCAACAGATAAAATGCTGTCTGATTTATAGAACAGTTCCTTCTCTCCGCTTGCTTAGATTGTGAATACCTAATTCCATAAACATTTTGTCTCGTCAAACTCTACGGACTTTGACTTGGATTTGGACTCAAACCTATTAGACCTGGAATTGGACTAAGTGGACATAAGTAGATCTACGTCACTGGCAATAAATAGCAAAAAAATTCAGTGCTGCAAAGGCAAAAAAATTATGATTGGCAACACAAGGCTCAGGCTAATTATAGCACAAAAATAATCACCGTTAGTGGCATCATGGCACGGAAGCAACTCCCTCCCTCCTCTCCCCAATTTTAGCCTGTTGGAAAAGTTTGTTTCCACCAAAAGTACAAAATATGGAGCCAAAAATCCTCCATTCTAGAAAATTCAGGTGCAAAATTGAACTTCTGAAGTAGCACCCATATCACCTCCGTCGGAAATCCGTTTGTCCAAAATTTCCAGTTATGTGCAGAAAAATTGCAACTGTGCCATCGACGACACCACTGACCCTCCTCAAGCAATGTAAAAGTTGGCTAATATTTCGGTCGCAGGTAGAACAGTTTGGTGAGGGTGCTGACCACACAGGGAACCTGTTTCATGCGTGAAGTGAACTCATCGTCGGTGCAAGACTCGAAGTCGTAGGCCACGACTTTGTTCACCAGGGTCAACATGTGACCGAGCTCCATCGACGAACTGTGCTCACGGAACACCCGGATCAATGCCTGGATGAACCAGGACCCATCGACGTTGTTACGCCACGAGAAGTAACCTGCAGGTCAAGGTCACAGATAACTGGGTCAAGGTCATCAAGGTCGTATAAAACTAGGTCAATGAAAGTCATACGACATAGCAAACTAGGTCAAAATTACACATCCGCACCAGTGTCTGGACGAACCAGTATCGAATCACCATGCGAAATAGCCTGCACATCAAAGTGACACAGTCAAGGACACAGTCAGCTAGGTCAAGAATGTATTAAACAAGGCCAAGTAGCTTGCAAACTAGCACATGAGGATACATTACATAAACAGTTAAACACACAGTAAAGACAGCCACTATAACGACTGTGAACTGAAAAGCCTATCTTCACCATAAGTTAACCTTCAAGAGTCATTTCATTTCACAGTTTTAAAAGGTCTCCGAATCATGTGAATTATTTTGACAGGTCCAAAATGCAACTGCCAACATACGGCATGGAAAAGTGACACCAAATGTACCTTACAAAGATTTTTAGCACTCACAAAATAAATGAAATTCAGTATGTTGAGACAACCAGTAGTAATTAGTAATTACCGGGTACGACGGAGTAAGCCAGAAGAACGTCAGCTTCCACTGGAATACGACGAACATTTGTGACTTGAGCATCGATGCTGTCACCAGAATCAACCATGTCTGCAACCTCCATACCCGCATCATAGCGACGACCACGACATGCCTACAATGTACACAGACTTTAGCCATAGGCTATGACTGGCAGTATATATACACTGTGACCCCAACATTTTTGATTGCAACTTCAAGAAAAGTTATCAAATTCTAATATTTTCAGGTGTAAATATTCCTGACAAAACATGCCATCAAATGACTGTTCAGCTTCCCACCTCACCCAATGTTTGCTTCTGCACTACCAAGGGAATGCAGACCAAGCGAAATATGCATTGAAATATGCGAAAACTTGAAAAAACATCCCCAACATTATCAATCATAAGTTGAAGAAACATCATCAGATTTTAATAATTTCTGGACATCACTGGCTATTGAATGACTGTTTAAGTTCCCATCTCATCCAACTTCTGCTCTTGCACTACCTCGGGAAAACTGACCAAGCAAATCTTGTGTTGAAATGAATGGAAAAACTTTAATAAATTCTATCTATTCAGATCTTTGGCCCCCAACAGCCAGTCGATTACAAGGTTTGACTGTCATAAAGCAGTGTGTCTACCAGATGATGTTTAAAATGTTTATGAATTTAAGAAGGGACCGGTAAAGTCTGCAGCTGTAGTCTGAAGCAGAACATTATTGATACTGCTTTCAATGAATGCAGAAAGCGTCTCCATGCTTATGTTCGCACAATGCATCCCTATTTCAAACAATTTTGCTGTAGGCAGTTGAAAAATGAAACAACTGGATTAAACGTCAGCCAATAAGTGTCGAGAAAGTTAACAAAATACGTTTCTGTGCATTATTTAGATTAAGCAATAATATGGCATTGGGTAAAAAAGCAATATTTCATTGGTTCTGTTTTCCCCAGTACTTTGGGTGAGGCGGAAAATTGAACATTTATTAATTGGCAAGTTGTCTCAAAAATATTCAAACCAAAAATTAATATCTGATAGACCTTCATCAAGTTACAATCAAAAATGTTCAGGATGTTTTTTGAGACACAGTGTACAATGAGTCAAGCTGTATCATAGAGTATAACTGGTCTAACTTTCACACAGACTCAAGCCACAATGTGGACTATCACTGGCCTAACATATGTACACAGTGATGACTATGACACAGCTCACATTCGCATAGACGCAAGCTGCAGACTAAATATGCAATGACTCGGAAATCTAATGGAAGGGTAAAGGTAAAAAGGTAAAGATCATCAATTTGTATAGCACATCGTCACGTATACATGCCTCTAATGTGCTTTCGTCACTGACCAGAGCCACTGGCCGCCGCGTGCAGCTTGCAGACACAGGCTAGCAGAGTGGCCAGGCCAGGCAGCCCCAGTCAGCTGTACCAAGGTCCCCACCTTCCGTAACTCATATAATGCATTACTACTCATTTAACCGATCCCGGAGGGATGGCAAGCTGAGTTGGGCTTGTTGGCTGACTGATAGCGGACGCATTACCTGCAAAGTGGTCACACGGCCATCCATCAGTCTAGCGCAGGATAGGGAAAGTTCGCCGGCCAGGACCGATGTTTTAACCACTATGCTACGCCACCACTGATAATGATGAACATAAAAATGATGGACCATCAAAAGTGCATAGATGTCTTGCATTTTCATGTCCTGCTATTTCGTGTCTGATATATTCACTGCCCTGCTTGAGACCTAGCTTGTATGAGCAGTTTTACGTTAATTAACTGGATAGCACAAGCTTCATCAAGATTAGTAACATGACCTCCTCCATTCCACAGATGCAATAGTGCATTTTTGACACCACAAGTAGACTATTTAAAAGCCTGCACTTTTGTCAACATAATAAACAGTGCTTCCGTCTAGTCAGTAGCATCAGACTGCCTCCAGCATACACAAAGATCCTTTGAAATATTCCTATATCCAGAACGTTGACCCAAATCACTAACAAAATCTGTTCCTGTCCTTCAAAAACGTAATCCAAATATCTCCACAACTTTTTGAGAAAACTTGTGGAGAGACATGCAAATGTGATGTCCAAATCAAAATGCAGCAACTTCAAACTTGCCTGTATGAAGAAGAGCTTTGGCTTGCCAGCCAGCGAGGGGCAGCGATCACCTTTGAACATCTCAATCAAACTATGCAACTTCAGCGTTCCGTTTGTACCGTAGACAATTCCATCCTCACCATGGCTCAGAATAACACATGCAAAACAGTCCGCATCAGAGTGATCTGACCTCGATACTAAACACATAACATGAACATCATACAACTAGGTGAATCATAAAACTAGTAACAGTAGTAAGTTACATTTCTCCCCACCATGGTCAGCCAAGGTGCTGTGGTGGTGGGGCTTAGCAACGATGACCCGAAAAATTTCTAAAATCTGGAGGCGAGGAGCAACTAAGCGCTGACCAAACTCGTGTAGGCAGATTGCTACACGTTACCAGTGCTCTTGTGCTGGTTTCGGCTTCACAGCCAACTACGGCTTTATAGCCATCTACTTACGGCTTTACAGCCGTCGATTTATGGCTTCACAGCCGTCTACGGCTTTATGGTCCTTACCTGTAACCTTCTGGTTACATTCGGGGACGCACATTGGGCAGAGCTGATAAGGTAAGGTAGGGTAAGGTAAATTACATTTCTAGCTATATAATGCAGAAGCAAAAGTATGAAGCCTACGCAAGAATGCACATTGATAAACAACTAAACTTAGTAATAGTTACGAAAAAATAGTCCACAGTTTAGCAAAAATAATAATAATCACAGTAGTTGTTTTTATGACACACATTGCCGAGCTTTTGTTGACGCAATTTCTTGAAAACAGTACAAGGTAATGCAGCAACACCTTTTACGTGTGGTAGGAAGTTTACCAATAGTTTTGTGGCATATTTTCTCCCAAGTCTTTCAGTGAAAGTATTCTGAAAATTGATCACAATTTGACAAAAATACAAACATCATGTATTTACTAACTACAACCTCTGTCAGAGACGTGACTTCTACTTGAAACCTGGCTTTTATTAAAACATCGTCCACTTACCATACAAAGGTAACAAGCTTTTTACACGTGAAAGCAGCTACTGTTTCAGCGCATCTCTTAGCCATCGCAATTCTGTCTGTCCGTCTGTCCATCTGTCCATCACACGGGTGGATCAGTCAAAAATGGTGCAAGCTAGGATCACCAAATCTTTACCGTCGGCTGCCTGGAAGACTCTAGTTTCAAGAACCATAAAGCTTTTCCATAAATTCGAAGGAGGGCAATAAATAAGAGGGGGTGGGCAAAATTTGTGATTTTGGCCAATAAAAAGTCGCTGTATTTCAGTAACAGTGGGAGATAGGGCCTAGGTTACTATTAATCACTAATAGGAAGTCATACCATGGTTCTCGATTGGCGCCGAATTTAATGACCTTGAATAACCCTGAACGACAAAATAGAGGGTTTTATGGATTTTTTGGCGATTTCAGGCTGTGACACAAGTATATATCATTCACAAAGTGGCACCACGGAACTATTGTTGTGCGATCCAGACACAGAAATTGATATTTGTACATTAACTTAGCGTGAACACTCCAATTTTCAGCTAAACTACTGAACTGCAACTGCTATACGCTTTTGCATGTCTCGTGAGCATTAGCTCAAATTTTTTGTTCTATATACCAGTATAGTGTGCACAACACTACTATTACAAGCCGGTATGCACACAGCAATATCTGTCTGTCACGTAATGACATTGATTTCTACAGGGTGATCCATAAAAAACGTGGCACGTAGTGAATGTAGGAGAGGAAAACTCAAATCGGTAGCTAAATAGCTAATGGACCTATCACAGTGCAGTATGGTAGTGCTGACACTGTTGTAAAGGCAATCTGTAAACCTGATCTGTAGGAACCCTGCAAAAAATTGGCGGGCCGGCCCGGACAATGGCGGTGCACCCCCATGAGGGACAAACAGATGGGGCAGCCCACCCCATCCCACCCATGCACTGGGCCTTGCAGCAAGTGTAAACAGTGGACAGACAGACACACGGAAATCGCACTGACTGACCTGAAACTCACGAGAAAAATAGGTGAAGTCCAAACGACAGACTACAATTACTACTGCAGCTACAACTACTACTACTTGAATGTTCAACTTACATTAAAGACCCAGCTTACGTTAGAGACCCGGTTTCTATTAGAACATCCAACTTTGACCCCCAGCTTGTATTAGAAGTTTTACGGTAGGCCTAATCAACAAGACAGCACATCATAGTGGTAGTGCTGTAAGCAGTATCGAAGTGTTAGTACCTTCTCTGAGGTTGATGGACATGTCATTGATGGTAAGGTCGTCGTATCTCATCACTTCAAAGCCGAGAGACACAAACAGATTCTCGATGGCGTTGGCATCGACCTCCGTCCCATCTCTGTCAGACTGGTTGGTCAAAAGTCGGTTGAAATGATGGTTGTTGATGATGACGCAGCGACCGCGGTGTGGGTGACTACAACTGTAACTGTCTATCTCCAGCGCAACTAACTTCTGAGTGGACTGAGCGGGCAAACTTCTGCCACCTGCGGCAAGAACAGCCCTGTACAACAAACCATGACTTGTTAGCCGAGTGCTGACATATTTACAGCTAAATAAAAATAGCTAATTTGTCTGGTTTTTGCAGCAATTTTAACCGATGGCACTAAATACAGGTGTGGGTAAAATGTGTTTGGTGCATCTAGTGCAATTAAGGTCAGGATAAATGTTAAAGACAGGATGAGAGATAGGGTTATGTTCAAGATCAGCATCACGGCTAAGGTTTGGGTTGGTAAGGGTTAGGGTCAGTGACGTTATCATGCATAAAACAACAGACGCACGAGAGCCACGTCTGTTACATTTAGGGCAGGTATTTTTCAGTTTGGAGTACAGAAAAAATGCCATCAATAGGGTTAGAGATAAAGATAGAGTATGGACTAACATTAAGAGTTTGCTTTGGTAAGAGTTACATACATTACTAGACACAGATGCACCTAGACGCACTAGACGCACCAGACGCATTTTGCCCACACCCACTAAATACTGAAAACAACTTGTTTTCATTAGTTTTTGGTTAGGGTTAAAGTTTATGATTAGGGTTGGGTTTTTGCTACCGAAAACTACTGAAAACGTTTTCGGTAATAAGTGCCACCTATTTTAACCCCCGGCACGAAGAAGGTTAATTGTGTGGGTAGCGTAGTGAACGCTGCATATGCCCTGACAATTGCATAACCCCTTACTGCATGACTTATTTATGATGTACAGTCAAACAAGGTGTGCTTTATTTGAAACGCTAGGCAGTAGTGGGTAAAGCTTACCTTCTGCACTGACAATATAAGCTCTAGAGTCCCGACACTCGAATATCTCTACAGAACAAACGAGCGTTGCTACAAATTGCTTACCCAGAACCATGCGCTCCATCGACCGAAGTCGGAGTATCCACGGATTCTACATTCATTGTGCAATCTCTCAAATTACAAAGTAAACCACAAATTCTTCACAAAATCAGCACTTCCGCCTTTCCCCCGTGCGGTGAGAAAAGGGGACTTTGACGCAAAACCGTTTTTTGGTATATACAAATATTAATTATTCTATGCTCAGTTGTAAACAAACTTTGCGAATATTTTATGAGTTTTTACGCTATTTGTATTAATATCGATTTTGTTTTTGCTATGTCTGTTTCGGATCCGCTCTTAAAGAGTTTAAAGAGTGAGATTTTTAGTTTTATATGTGCTGCCATTGTTCGAAAATCGGAAAACGTTTCTTAAACTTTTAAAAGACTACTCCCCCACCCCACCCCTCGCCAATACCTCAGATTCGGCGAGTTTCTCGCCGACATTATTGTGCCCTATACAATACAATTTATTTATTTTATTTACTTACGTGCGCTAATACTTGGCTAATAGTTGGCGCTTGTCAGGCTAGTAGCAACGTCTTACTTGTGCTTACAATTACTTGTACGTGTGATGCTATGGACTTCCGAAAAAATTATTTTCAGTCCGGTCTGGACAGACGTCACATTTTATTTGAGAGTGAAATGTTGTTGGGGACAATTTTTATTCTGACAGTTTTTATTCTGACAGTTTCTGATTTGACACTATCTATGCCGACTTATAGGAATTGGGTTAGAGTTAGGGTTAGTGGCAAAGTTGGGATTGATATATTGCATTTTAGGTATGGTGGACCAACACCATTACTGCAGACTTACTCTATATCTAATGTAATATATGCCAGAGTAGTGGCTGTCAGAATAAGAACCTGTACCGTTAGTCTGTTACCTGTGTTGTTGCTGGTCAAAAATTGGGTGAGAAATGCTTAACTCACTGTTGTTATTGTTGTTGTTGCAGCTCATGTATATGGTCTGTGCATCAGCGAAGGCCCAATCACTGACAGTCATGCATTGCTGCAGCCATTCTGTCAGTTACTGGAAGTTATTCTCAGGAAGGGAATGAAGCGTATGTAGAAAAACATTGATATTACAGCTGATGTTTGGGTTAAACTAGTGAAAACTATTCTTAGAGATGTGATTTAATCAGAGTCATTTTTTGTAATTTTTAGTTTTCGTTATTGCTGGCGACATCGTGGCTGGTGATCAAGAGGGCAGTACCCCACTTTCCAAAACTTTTGGCTGTTGGAAAAGTGTCGGAAAATCTACTTCCTGTTCAAATTATTGTTTGTTGGATAATTTTTTTGTCCAAAAATGTGAAATTTGGAGTTGAAAACGTCATTTTTGGGAAAATTTAAGAGAAAAATTGAAATTTTCAGCACCCCTATTTTCTTCTGTCGGAAATTTGCAGCTGTCTGTGAGAATTCCTTGAGTGATTTGCCATGTCTGTTAGAAAAAATTGCAACTTTTCAGCCCACGTACTTTTGCAAGCCACGCCACTGTTGGCGATATCCTAATGTGTGAAATGTTGTGATCGTGTTATCAGATAGCGTATCTTCCGTGCTGGAGCTGGGTCGACTACCAAGAGATTACTGGCAATGGATTGACGCTTTGTTTACTACAAACACCAGCAGGCTTGGCAGCATCAGGTTAGCAGCATTAACTGTTACGCTTACTGATGTTTTGTGAATGTTTAGTTTTATTTAGATAATTATGTGAGTAAGTATTGAGTAAGTGTGTTGCTTTTAGTTTTGCGACACCCACTGAATAGTGGACTAGGTTGTATTCAGTTACGGCATCATGCGAGTCTATCAATATCAATTGTCTATCAATTGTTAATAAATTATACATAAGTTATATAAGTTACAGTTTTAACCCATGAATTTATTCAGAGATGTTTGATCCATTGTGTTACTATTCTGCTCTTACGTTATGTTATAAATTTGAATTTTATGTACTAAATTACTCAGCGCAGAAGCTTCTAATTTGCAGTTATGTACGAGCATAAAATATGACATGACATGCATAATAGCATTTGGATCTTAGCACTAATCTTAAATTTATTAACTTAAAATATAAATGTATTGTGTCTGTTGCATTAGAAAACTTCCGCTATTTGATGTGGCAGTCCAGCAGTGCAGATCTTCCCCTAAGGTTTGTTTGTTATTTATTTGCTGTTGAATATATTATACGTCATCATTAATTGACAGCAATAACTTAACATCAGTGACCGGTTCTGCCATTTCTTAAGGCAGATAGTATTCTTTGAACAGTTAAATGTAGTGTTCATTGTTTATCATGGCTGCTTTTTACTGCAGTGTTGGAGGCTAGTCATTTCTGAAACTGAGTAGATTGCTCAATCAATGTATTATGTGTATGTTTCAGTGTTATATCTATGCTCTAACTTCTACTCTAATGCAGACATGAAAAGAACATATGTTCAGGCTACATACATCTACTGTTTGTTGGAAAATGTAATCTTTTCTTGCAAGGTGGTGTCCTTGCAAATTTAGTTCCGTGAATATTTGAAAATTTAATTTCTTGCAAATTTCACTTTTTATAGATTCTATTTTCATCCATATTTTATTTTCTTTTGTAATTTTATTTTCTTGCAGGTTTAGCTTTATTTTTCTTTGAATTTTCTGTTCCTTGCAAATTCATTTTGCACTTTGCTAAAATTGTCCATTTTTCTTTCGCTTTTATATCCTGCAAATTCAGTTCCTCGAGTGAGGTTAATTTTTGAGATTTTGGATAACTCCATTTCTTGAAATTCTCACAGATGCAGACAGTGAGTTTATTCCTTGCATTTTGGACTTTCCTCGCAAATTCAATTTTTTACTAATTTATTGCCTTCTAACTCTGTAGTACTGATAATGTTGTTTAACGTCAGTCTGTATTATAATGTATAGGTGAAGTCTTTTCAGGGTCGTGGTCGTCTATTTATTCGTGAAGCGTTGCAGCATCGATTGCTTGTCAACACCATAGAGTTATTAGTCGACAGTCCCAACAGCCTTTTGACTGTGAGTGCTGCCAGCTTTTGTTTGTTTGTTGTCTTGCAATTTATGCAAGGGTTGCCAGATTTTTTGGAAGTCATGTCGCCCAACACTGGCGAAAAGTAGCCCAATTGTTGTCCAGTGGAAGTCGGTGGTTTGAAAAGTTGCCAAAAATGTAGCAAGCAAGACGCTTAAGCCAAATTTTAGGTGAACAGCGGCTGACATAAGTCACCAATTTGGTGCTTTTTTGCCCAGTCTGGCAACCGTGATTCATGCAGTAAATTTTTGTTGGCATTTACCGCAAGTCTTACAACTGCAACTTTTATCACGAAAAATGTTAGTATTTTTGTATGGCCATCTCCTAATAGGCTGCAAGGCCACATTATGTGTTTTGCCTGTTCGTTCGTCTGCCTGTCTGTCTGTCCATTCGCGTGTGTGTGTGTGCTGTATCGTTTTTGATATATGATACTTTCGATTTTCTGCTTGTCTACTTTTGAATTGTAAACTATAAACAATTTTCCCGCTAGTGCATTGGTTAGGGTGTTGGATTTGTGATCACTAGGTCATTAGTTTGACTCCTGGTTACATCACTGTCAAGTGGTGGCTTTTATCCTCCCCAAATCTGGAATCAAAATCGGGAGCAACTTTGACCCCCAGTTTTGGGCTGAGGTCTCCCCAATTTGTGACTCAAGTTTTCCCCTCCATTTTTGGCTTTTTCCCCTTTAGAGAGATAGTTTTGTTAAAGTTTTGTTGAAAAATAGGGGAAAGTAAAAATCGGGGGATTTTTGTTAAAAGGTGCATATTCAAAAATAGGGGGGGATAAAATATAGGGGGAAGTTTTGTTAAGTTTGCAGTTTGCCCAGTGAAAAATAGGGGGGAGTTTTGATCTACAACCTTGTCAAAACTCCCCCCTATTTTTCACTGGGTGCAAGCTGTGCCAACCCACCAGGTATAGGGATAGAAGCCACTGGTGTCAAGTGCTTAGTACTAGGATGAAGATGGGTGATTGGACAGGTGAAGCATCTCGGTATTATAACCAACACCAAGGTCAACTCAGCCTTCCATCCCTCTGGAGTAATTAAATCGAGTACTGGCCTGTCTGGCTGGGGTTCAGGCATGGCACATTCACCTCTGTCGGGTGGCAGGTAAAACTGTGTAATCCCATATGGCAGGTGACGCTCTGTAGCTTTGAGATGTGTTTCTTGTGAAGAGCTATACAATTTTATTTTTTTACCACGTTTGGTAGTTTAGTTGTATATTTTGTTTGTTGACTTTGTGCTTTCCAGTGGTACTATGATCCAAGTCTGTCGATCTTGGCCAATGACATTTTATGCGGTACGAACATTGCTTTTTGCTATTTGTTTACATACAGACACAAACATTTTAAAACAACTTTGACATTTTTTCAGTTTTCTGGTATTCTGTGTTTTATTTGGGCATTTGTTTACTGATTTAATGCCAAATTGTATCCAGAACAATGATGCATTTATACACAAAAGGGTTAACTATTGTTAGACAGCATTGTTGAATGCGTTAGTTATGATGGCTAATTGGCTATTGCTATGGGTGTTATCGTCATGTGGTCCGTCTGTCTGTCATCTGTCAGACTTGTATGTCCTGCTAAATTTATTGGATGAAATAACTTGCCATTTGTTAGGTGCAGTTTTGTTTTTTTTACACAGAGGGATGCTGTAAAGGGGGAAGAGGATATTTTGGGTATAGAATCCCTTAGTTAAAACTTTCTTTTACATTGCCTTTGTGTGAAATTAAATGCAATGCAAAAAAAAGAAAAATGTGCAAATATTGCACAAGAATACGTGCAGAAGTACAGAGTTTTGTTAGGACATTTGTTAGCAGAGAGTCTCTTTTTGCCATTGTAATAATTTTATGTTTAATTAATTACATCCAGTTTGTTTGTTAGTTCGCCCGAAAGCGATAGCTTGCGGAGCGGACTTAAGTTTTACCTCTGATGTTTTTTTTTAATTTTTAATTTTTTTTTTCACTCGCGAAATCTCCGAAATGCGTGGGCCGACCGGCGTGAAATTTTGCACAATGGTCAGTACTAGGCCAAAATTTTGGGGGGTGCACCCCAAAAAAATTTCAGGGGTGAAAAACATGCAAAATTGAGCTCGATTTCGGACGACTTTGAAGTTCGGCGGCGAATGTCTCCGAAACGGATGAAGATATTCAAAATCGGATAGTCATTACGTGTATGGCGATTCCTCCTGCGTTAGGCGAAACAAGTCCGGTGAAGTTTGGTCCAGTGACCTTGGAGATTTAGATGTGAAATCGTACCCCCTTAAAGC
>Ga0209367_1002318_pt1 | contig 25012 bp, 13 predicted proteins | sample WorMetLIZISLAND2_FD_187412 | JGI IMG/M metagenome (GOLD analysis project Ga0209367, IMG submission 187412) | Marine gutless worms symbiont microbial communities from Max Planck institute for Marine Microbiology, Germany - Olavius geniculatus... ... | reverse complement strand
TCACGGAAAGAAAGAAAGACACGGAAAGAAAAAGAGGAAGGGGGAGGGAAAATGGGGGAAGGAAAGTGGAAGAAAAAAAGAAGGGAAAGGAGAAAGAGAAAAGGAATAAAAGGTAAAGAAAAGAGGAAGGGAATTGAAAAGGGAGAGGGAAAAGAAAAAAGGTAAGGGAAAAAGAAGGGAAAAGGGAAGGAGAACAGGAATGGAAAGTAAAGGAAAAAGGAAAGGAAATGGAAAGGGAAAGGGAAAAAAGGGGGAAGGGAAAATGAAAAGGGAAAGGGGAAAAAAGGAAAGGGGAAGGGTAATGGAAAGAAAAAAGGGAAAGAAAAAAGAAGGGATAGAAAAAGGAAAAGAGGAAGGGAAAAGGGGAAGGGAAAGGAAAAAGAAGATGCAGACAGACAGAATTGCGACGGCTAAGACGCGCTAAAGCAGTAGCTGCTTTCGCGCGTAAAAATGGTTTTAGTAGCCGACGAAATTTCGACAAAACGTACGTAGCACGGCATTAAATCGATTTATCGGACAAAAAACAGGTAAACTGTAGAACTGGCAGTAACCTTGAGAAGAAGCTCGTATCGTGGGATGCGCTGAGCTGGCTTGACGATCTGCGCTTTGAGCGGTAGCTTCACTCGGGCGTCACGCTCGCATTGCTTCAAACACACACATTGAACAAAACACACTGCAATCAGTCACCGCTTCGCAGCTGTTATGGGTACATGTGTAAAATAAAACGTTTGTTAAGATGTTACAAAGAAACTTTTGACACAAATGTTAAAAACGGCGGTTGAATTATGTCAGATATTGTATTTAGTGTGACACCACAGCCTAACTTCAGCAACAAGTGACAAGCTGTTGGTAACTTCGTATGCTATCTGCTGGCGGAATTAAACTAGACAAATCACTATGTCGGTGTCTTAGTGACAAAGTTAAAGATACGAAGCAATACAGCTGTCGCACGAGAAAGCGCGCGATGCTGCGTTTTACTTAAAGATGTTTTAAGCACAACAGTCATCAAAATTCAGCTCTTATGCAAAAAATAAAAAGTTTTTTTATCACGTTTATTAAATGTGACTAACAAGCAGATTAAGAATACGCATACAGCGACAGCATAACGTCGCGCGGTGCGGTTAGAACACGTTCGTTAATTTTATAAGCTTACACATCTACTGTTCTATTTATTGTTTCTGCTCAAAATGTTCATAAGTTAACAAAAGTCCAGCATGTACAGCAACTTATTAGTAAATATAAGACTTACTTCAACAAATTTCTGGAATGATGATTTGGTGGAAACTTCGTCCAACACTTTTTCAGCACGTGGAAAATGTTCGATAAATGAAATGTAGCTGTCGATCACAGTCTGTTTAGAGAACTGCATACGAACAGACAACACTGCATATTATAACGAAAAAAAACATCTTATTGCATGTACCTACGTTTCGAAACTTAAACAATACTGCTAAATCTGACTTCGTTCATTATCTCACAGTTGGCGTGCTATTTTCTGAAAACTGTTTGGCGTAAATGATGTTGGCTGCATAAGTGACATTTTGCATTTCATGGGCTATTGACCGTTAGCCACTGAAATTGATGCTTGTAGAATTGTTTTTTTTGCGAAAGCTATGGTCATCTAGTAACTCTGTGAAGAATTTTCTGTACGGTGCATTTGCTTAAGATGAATTGTTATTTAAAGGTTTTTCGTTGTGATTAGTTTGTAGTTTTTTTAAAATATTTTTATTTTGTGCCTGTGTGTTGTTTTGTGTTGTTTGTGTTTGCTTTTATATGTATGTTTTCTAGCTGTTGCTGCCGCTATGGCAAATTCGAGTTTTAAATACTGCTTTAGTGCAAGTTTTTATCATGAATTTAGATATATACAGACAACATAAGTCTATAATTATTCACTAAACTAAACCGAAAGCGCATTCATTTCAGTACACGATTTGGGTAACGTAATTGCTGCATTTCTGTTCGCCTTAATAAAAAGCAATATTTTTCATAAACGTGAAAACGTTGAGTTCCTGGAAATCTCTGTACGCAGATGCTCTCGTTCGTACCTTGGCTGTTTTCTTGTATTACTGAGGTATTCACGCCGAGAATTCTAAGCCACTGCAGCCTGGTACGGTATTTCTGGCTAGGCAGGCAGGTTAAGCTAGGTACCATGTACGGGTGCCATGATACGCCGCGGTTTTTGTTTCTCCTTCACGTCGCCGTCACACATGCAGTCGACGCACGCATTGCTCCCTTTTTGCTGTGTTTGAAACGAGGTGCTCGAAAGTATAAACACGCGCGGTTGTTCGGCTGCGGGCAAAAAAGAATTGCAATGAATGGCGTGTATGAACCCAAACTCTACACTACAAGTTCAATTTACTGTCGACTTGTACGCAGTGGCGGTTTTAGTCCAGAAAATTGGGGGTAGTGTGCTTCACCCCAAACCCTGCAGAACAGAATTGCCATTACTTATTATAAGTATTATATTATTATTATATTATTATAAGTGTACTTATACAGTGTGTTATGCACACTAAATTACGGGTGCTGAGCCAAAATCTGGGCGCGCTACAGTAGCCCCAGCTCCAGGCTAGAACCGCCACTGGTCGCATGACTTGCTGTAGAGGACGTTAACAACAAATCGAAGCAGGATGGAGTTTGGGCCTAAGAGCTGCAGAAAGTAAACAAAGAATGAACAGTGGACTCGGTGCGAGCGATCTAAACAATCGTTCTTCATGCCCACTCGCATCAACTTACTTCTGTCCGTCAGAATGAAAGACTCAAGTCGACGGACGGGAAGACAACGTCGTCGTGCAAGGCCTCTCTGCTTACCCCGTCATCAGTGCTTTACCCACCATCAGCAGCGCCACACATCGGCGATCAATTTACTCAGCAGACAGACTCAGCAATCGCTTGCCAATGCTCATCTCACTCACGTGGAAACTATCAACAGCCAGGTGAACGCATGCACCCCTGGGCAGCAGTGCTACTGTTTCCTGTCGCCCCGCGGCTTCCAGGCGCGCCGCCGTATACTTGCAGAGTCAGCCATGCACGACGATAAAAACTACGCCGTAGCAGCGCTTTCTTGGTAACATTGCACCCACAGACTGTACGTGACTTATTGGACATTCGCTTCCTTCATCCCGCTCAACAACAATACGTTTACGGCTGTGTAAACACGCCGTATCTCATATCACCGTTCAGTGTTTCGACAGGAGAAACGGATAAACGTGTAGACACAGCTACGCATTTAAAATTGAGATACAAATATATTTGACGTAGATAGAGTGCAGCAGCAGACAGACAGACAGTCATTATTCTGGCACAGCCAGGTGTTGTTTACTGTAAGCCGTCAACTAGATCAATTGCCGCCGTGCTACAGGCAACATCTCTAAGTTATACCTCTATCAGTACCGGTAAACTTCGACGTACTGCCAAGAACCCGCTAGCAGCAGCAGCAGCATCGCTCAATCGTAGTTTTCTTCAACATTACTATGCCGCTAATTGCATTTTTAGCCTGAAATGTTGCCACTAATAATATGCAAAACAGTCCATTTTCGCCACCGGCCACACTATTATTCGCGTAGGCTATATTGTCATTGTGGACGTGTTATGTAGGCTATATGTGATTTTTTATATGTTTCCTTGTTAGCGTTATAAACGATGTTGGCGATGATGATTATGATGGCGTGTAGTACTAACATGCGTACACGCTTCTATACGTGTACAGTATATGCTTACATGCTAATGCTACCCGTCGCAAATGCCGAAATCTTAGAAAGTTTTAACGAAAGTTTGAAACGTTTTACGTTTAGCAAACTGAGAATTAAACTTTTACTCATAGCTTCTCAAATAATTTACATTTTACACACTTAGAGTAGCTTATAAACAACCTTAAATCGTAACTTTGAAAATACACTTAGTTTGTCTCCTATTATAGCTTGCACAGCAAATTCTGTGGTCGCAGTCACGAAAAATGAAAGAATCTGCTTACGTTTTTGTTGATGATGTCACCAATGGTTGTACTGGAGTCGTGCATCGCTCGAGCAAGGAACGCAATGAACGTGGCGTGGTGCATGTAAATCTCATTGATTTTGTAGAAAATCTCGTCCACTAGACACGAGTCCACCACGTTCTGCGTCTTCATCGGAATCATGTATTTCTGAAACAGTTTTACGTTCACCATTCACGTTCACGTTTCAGCGTACGATGTAACTGCGAAACAGGCGCACATTCTGGACTAGTCGGTTTGTATCCCTCATAACCTCAAAATGCCCCATCCACGAAAAAATCTTGCTCAAACGTTCCGACTTTTAAAGCTCAAATGATTTCATATTCTACCACTTGAGGCTGCGTCTAATTTTTAGCAGAGGTAGCCTCTGTGAGCACTCTGCGAAGACAAGTTAACGCACTAGCAATTACTATAACGTGTCGAAACAAAAAAAAACTGTTCCTACTCGTGTTTTTTTACTATTTTTATTCAGCCACTATTAATGTTTAGTAAAAACTGTAAAGCAAATTTTACGGCATTATGCCGAAAACATTGATACAAATTTGACTTTCTGCATTTTAAAGTGTAATTGCCTTGTGGGCCGGGTCGGGTCGGGTTGGCTCCACGAGCTAATGGGTCGACTTAAATAAAAGTGGAAAGAACTGGAAACATGTATGATTCACACAGCTATTGGGGTCGAATAACGCGCTGTGTTAGATGGGTGTTCCTGGCAACATCGGAAGAAGAAATTTGCGCTCGAACCTGCAGCCAAAAACATGCAATTACAAATTGCAGCAAAACTGTCAATCCCACGCTGCCATCGGGTGAATACAAACGAGGAGCTGGTGGACTTGCCACAGTGATTCTGCCTTTTACCAAATCACTTTGTTATCACGTGTATTTATTGCAGCATGAGCTTCCTGTTGGCATTGGCATCACCATGCTGCTGCTGCAGTCGGGATGTCCAGCATTACGCATGCCGATGAAAGCACAAATAGCAGTGACGGCCGACCTTTCGTCGCCGACCGCTCGCAGAGAAGCTATACCGAGAGAGCTCTCTCTACGGTCACGTAACACGCACGTCAGACTGGATCAGAGGCAGAGAGAAGCATGGATTGGCTGCACGATAGCTGGCCGAGGTCACACGGTTCAGAGTCGTGATCGTGTGGAATGTTCAGTTGCTATGCGCGGGCCTATATCCTTGCCGCCGACGACGGACGTACATCACAGGTCCGGTGAAATAAACGACTTGCCGATAGCAATATGGGCAATGAATAAACGCTCTTCTTCTCGGCTCTTCAACAACTTCTGTCTTCTGACAGTTTGTTTCCCGCCATCACTCATATTTTGCTTGTATACAGTACTTGCTTATTACTCACTGACGTCCAATCCATTAGGTCTCTGTGTCTGATCGTGATCAGCAAGTTTCTCTGACCTGCAGAAAAAGTGACGTTAGACAAGCTGCAATGCGGCAGTCGTTCCAAACGGACTGTAGAATTAAGACTCAGTGCATTTTATATGGGATAAATCTGCACAATATGTGTGGCGAAACCTTCTTTAGTGCCTCCGCGTAGGCCTGGTTAGGCGGTGTGTATGTACAGTTTGTGGGCCTGTGCATTGATGTGAACAACGTTTACCAAGTACTTGGTAATAATCCGTATGTAAGCCTATTGGGTATTTCTCTCAACAGTCAGTATTACTGACTACTGTCTCCAGTTTCTTGTGAGCGAATCTTGCGCCGCTGGGTGCAGTTGTTGACCAATCTAGCATGAAAACGGTTGCAGACAGCCACTGATTTACTGCTCACTACTAACATCGATGACCTTACACAGCCTTAAAATTCAAAAGTGAAGGTTTTAGTGAATTTTTTGACGACTTTATGCTCCGACGCTCATTTAAAAAGCGACTTTTGGTCGAAATTACTGCAGATAAACCAAGACAACCTGCGTCGCGCGTTTCGTGAGCATTAGCTAAAATTTCTTGTTCTGACATTCCTGTTTAGCTTTAAGTTCGGATATGTATACAGTACAGAATAGGCGCCGTCGATGGTGACGAAAACGCAACACGAGAAATTTTCTCAACGACAGAACGCGATTACTGTGTTTAATAGACGGGAGGCGCTTATCAAAGACTTAAAACATGCTGCCTGATAGCTGTATGCTTTAATCTGTTGTACTACTAACAGTCGAATTCTTTATAGTGCATTTAATGGAAAAGCGATGCTCTGTGTTATATATAGCCTACTGATATTACGCGGCTCGGATATGTGCACCTTGTTAGAAGTACACGAAGTCGTTGACATGTCTAATATAGGCCTACAGGTAATTTAACTAGTTTCACATGCAACACCAGTCAGTAAAATATACGGAGTTTCTTGGTCAGCAGTTTTTAAACATTTTGTAGTGAACAGAAACAGATGCAGCAGCTACGGAAAGGCGTGCGAAGTAAACGCTGCAGATAAAACAACCGGACTACTGATCAACGTGGCCGCAATAAATATGCAAATGAGCGTTATTTTGTGCATCTTTTGTTGGCTGCTGCAAAAACAAGGCACGCATCGAGCACATCAGAGTGACGGAGCAACGCGGCGGTGAATTGACGGCAGCTGGCTGCACGCTACAGAGAGCCTACCGTACTGTAGCCACATCTCAACGGCACAGAGATAACCGACCAGGTACCCCCGGCCTTCCCTGGCGCTGACCGGACGCAGGCTGTAAGCGTCTAAAGATACTGAGCTCGCCTCGCCGCCGCCGTCTCGACTAGAAGGCCCTGCTGCCACAAAGCGGCCGAGAAAGTAAGTAAGAGTTCGCAGCGAACAGCTGTTAGTTCGACGTTCACGAGTAGGAGCGACTGCAGGACTGCAGTGAAAATGAAAAGCGTGTGCATGGAGTATAGGCCAACAGCGACCGCTCCAGCAGCGAACTCAAGTTGATGTAGGCCTATTGTAACACGCACTTTGTGCACTCTGCTAACGGTCCAAGTATTAGGCGGCCTATGACACCCGCAACGGCCAGAACACACTCTCAAAATCTCACTGCAATCTGCAGTAATGGACATAAACCTCATCCTTAGTGAAAAGATTTGGGCGTAACAAAAGAATCCATTTCACAGAAACCTGCGGACTTTTCAGTGCAGGAACGTGCACCGGTGGAGGGCGGATGCACAAAAACAATACAAGGTGCATATGATGGATGAGGACAGTTATTACTTTATTTAAACAAAAAGCCCAGCTGTCGCTAGAGTGGGCCGACCGTACGGCATATATCCAAAGGCCAGCTTTCGACTTCCGGCCGCGGGAAGAAAGCGCTAGTAACTGCCCATAGAAACTCATCATCGCCCTATCCAACGGTACTATCGTTGACCCCCAATGACTTACCGTTTAGCTACAATATATGTGAAAAAATTACCAGTTTACCTTGCGCAGAACCGCGTCATTTGACGTATTAAGCGTAAAAATCGGTCTAACGGACTCGCCTGTAGGCGAGTTCAAAAACCAAAAAAGTGTAGTAAATTTCGAACAGGAGGGGTGTATATTTCACTTATATGGGGAGCAAAAACCCCTGGGCGGACTGAGCTCAAATTTGTTTGGTGGTAGGCGTCAACGACATAATCACGCCATTCAAATTTGGTGACGATCGCTTGAGGGGGTTTGGGTTGGCTGAGAGTCAAATTTTGCCTTTATCCATATATTTTGAAGGTTATCCTTACAACACTGACTATCGTGTGAGGTGTGATAGTGCGTAATAATCCTTGAAGGTCATCCAAAGTCAATGATTTTTGTTTAATCTAAAAAAACTTATGCGACTTAGTGCTCAGTAAAAACCTTGGCTTTGTCTGTGCTTATCTGCAACCATTTTCACGCTAGACAAGCCAACAGCGAATAAATAACCACTTTTTAGACGGGTACCCCTTTTTGACACCCGCGTGCGCAGGCCTCCTTGAACTTAGCCTACAAGGTCCGGACATGGACTGCTAAAATCTACATTCAATGCTGAAAATTTCATACGCAGGTTGTCTTGGTTTATCTCCAGCCATTTCGGCGCATTTTACCCTTGAAATGCGTTTCGCAGCCCGAAATCACAAAAAAATTCACTATAACCCCTATTTTCGGAGGTTCAAGGTCATTCAAAGTCATCGATGTTGACATTCCTGTCGCCAGTGCTTGTTATGATAAGCAGCATGTCTTTGCCTAACTGCAACCATTTTCAGGTTAGAGGAGCCAATAGCGGTAGAATAACGCCATTCTAAGGAAGGTGCCCTTCTTTCGCTCTTTCGTTCGTAAGGACCCCCTTTACCCATTGGCATGATATTTTGTCACAAAATACTACAGGGTACGGCGAAAAGTTTTTCGCTGTTTTTCAGCAACCGTTTAGCATTTTAATCTAAAATTTTACTAATTCATTTTCTGAATTGTTCTACGGCTAAATGCCAAGTAAAATTTGATTCCATTGAAAAATGACGTAGTTATACAGGGTGCGGCAAAAAAGTGGACTTTAAAAGTTCTTCGCTGTTTTCTCAGCAATCGTTTAAGATTTTAATGTAAACTTTTACAGCTTTATTTCGTGAAACCTTCGACATTTAACTGCTAAGTAAAATATGATTTTGTTGAAAAACGACGAAGTTATAGACTTTTAGCATGACCGCCTACCGATTTTTTAGCATTAAAAATGTTGAAGCTACTATACCAATCCAATGACATCGTTGAAACAACACAGTTAACTTATGATCAGATACCATAATTTTATTGCCAATTTGGATGTTCGAAGTGTCCGCCGCCAGCTCCAAGCTCCAACATATGCCTTCAGTCGCTTACTTTGATAAGTCTTTCACAGCCTTGTCGGTCGGTCCTTGTGACAGGTTACCCCAGATAACCTGAAGCGCTTCCTTGACTTCGGCGATTGTTTTCGGCTTTGTTTTAAGCTTGCGGTAAGCCTCCAACATTGCACACCACAGTGATAGTCCACTGGGTTTGTATTCGGCGAATTTGGAGGCCATTGGTCTTTTGTGATGAAATCTAGACAGCTGGCCCGCAGCCAGTTTTGTGCGCTGCGCGGCGTTGCGCGCTGTGTGCTGATGCGCCGTTCTGCTGGAAGATGAACCCGGTGGGCAGCCGGCGATTGCTTTCAAAGAACGATAGTGAGAATTTATAAACAAAATAAACTACTGTTTGTCAAAGCGTCACTACGACGTCATCGGCAGTAACGTGGTAACCGTTTTTTTGGAAATTAAATGGCGTTTTTGGCTTAAACATTTTTAATGCTAAAAATCTGGAGGCGGTCATGTTCACAAGTTTATAATTTCATCGTTTTTCAACAGATCATATTTCACTTGGCAGTTAGATGCAAAATGTCTACATAAATAAACCTGTACAATTTTAAATTAGAATTCCAAACGGTTGCAGAGAAAACGGCGAAAAACTTTAAGGGGCTACTTTTTGCTGCACCCTGTAGAGACTCTAAACTATCATATGGTGAAAGCCCGAAGTCTCTATCTCACCTGGTCTCCAAACGGTACAGGATCGTAACAGACGGACAGATGGACGGACAGACAGAATTACCGTAGCTAATATGCGCTATAGCTGTGCTAGTTCTCACGCGTAAAAACCACCAATGATTCAAGCAAACCGCTGAGCTCGCTATTGTTCTTTGCTGTGCACACTGCACAGCTGAACGTTATGCCGTACTGAATGCTGTGGTTGCGTAGGCGACCGTTCAGTCAGTCCAGCTCACGTCTCGGCTAGCAGCCCACACATCCCAAGCTCCGCGAAGACTGTTTTGTTAACACGTCTGTTAGTTGAACATCTCTGGAATTTACGGCATCCGCGCCTTAAAGTGGTTAGGCTCTACAGCGCTAAGCCACTGCAGTAACGAACCTCACGTCGTGTTCTAGTAACGCCAGAAACGTAAAGATGACGTCGTATAAAGTGCATTGCGTACAGTAATATCCAATTAAATACCGTTACAGTAGCGCAGCCGCAGGGGAGAGGAGGGCGACTGGGGGAGACCACCCTGGGTAAAATGTCCGGTGAACTTTTTTTCTTCGATGTGAAATATCATACGAAATATCATACTTAGTACGAAATTTCTCTTCCGTACTACAACTAAGCATCGCTGAAGCCGAATATTGCTACAGTATTACCGTAGGGTGGTCTGTAGGCTATGTCTGTTTGTGCGTCCGTCCGCAGAGTACTGTGCAAAAACGGTCAACGTCATCGAGATGGATGGCGTTAGACTCGAGAAAATGAGGGACGTGAAATGACGCATCGTCAAAATGTCTAGGCATGAATTTGACGAATGTGAATGTAGCGTTCGGCTAACTATTGTCAGGAGGCCTAAGTCAAAAAGCCAAACACCACAGTGTTTTAAAAGCAAAAGCAAACTTTATTAAAGCTAACGACTAGCGCAATAAGCAAACGACGAATTAAACAGTCCAGGAAAAGGGATAGACAGAGAGACAGACGGACAGTCGGACAGACAGGAAAATCGACAATATACTAAAGTCCCACGACAAAATCATACAACTCGACTCGCCGCCTCGACTACTAGCTAAACTAGCCAAACTACTCTAACTCTACGCTGACTCTAAATACGTTAGGTCTTACGTTCATATCTCTACTGCCTAACAACAACTCTAGGCCTAGCAGCCTAAAACAACCGACAAGAAACACTGCATGCATCCCACGGATCGCACGCGTGTACGAGTCGTCCAACGACTAGACGGCGAGTGCCGGCTCCAGTCAGTGTTACGGGCGCCCAGCACCGCAGTCCCGGTCACGTGTCGTCGTGGCTGGCCTGTGGTGGCTGCTCGACCGTGACAGTGAAATTAACGGACCAAGTGTCCTGGTATGAAATTGACGGACATGAAATAAACGGACCAAATTTCCGAGCATGAAATTGGCAGACACGAATTTGACGGACCAAGTGTCCAAGCATAAAATTGACGGACATGAAAATGGAGGACAAATTTAGACAAATTGGCGAGACATAAAGTAGCCTGACATGAAATTGACGGACATAAAATTAACGGACATGAAAATGCAAGACATGTTGCAAGTGGCTGAATATATAGGTTTTTTTTTGTAGACTTCGATTTATCATTGCTCATCTGTAGCTAATTTTAGGTTGATGTGTTCGTAATATTTTATGCATTTCAACATATTATACATATGCATATTATACAACTTACTTTGCTGTTGTGACTTGTGTTCTGCCGTTGTTTTAAAAAAATGCACATTGCACTGTAATCTATTTTCAAACGATATATATTTTGTCCTCCAAATTCATGTCCGCCAATTTCATGCCCGGATATTTGGTCTGTATATTTCATGTCCGTCAACTTCACGTCCGTCAAATTCATGTCCGGCATTTTCAGTCAACCCTCAACTCAAGAACTTGCAGGGACCCTTGTAGTAACGCGTTGAAGGGGCGGTCGAAATTGGTGCAAATTCTCTCTGTAGACAAAACCGTGGCTATGCCACTGTACCGTTATGCATAATGAAACCTGCAAAGAGAAAACGAACCTTGACAGTGGATAGTGGATTGAAAGCGACATCAACTCACGAGCCGAATGCACAGTTCGGCTTAGGTTAATAAATAATTACACTTTGAAACTTTTTATCTCGACGGCAACAAGCAATGCAGGATACAGCAGAATGACAAAACTTTGACTGTTCAAAACCAGCAAACGCACGAGCCTGTTGCCTTAAATTAACCGGAATATTGACCTTAACAGCAGCGCTGCAAATTTTTACAGAATAAAAGTCATCGAAACAAATGATCGTAAAAATTGCGATCGAACCAAGTTCCACATAATAATATAAGCTTATTGAATAATATAGTTACAGACAATGAACTCGTGAGACACGTAACACTACATTTACTACATTACTGCCAACATTTTATATTATCAAATATAACTTGTGGTTGTTCCATGACTGTGGTTTTTAAGAAAATGTTTGACGTTTTGTCTTGTCATTTTTCGCATGCGGCATGTTTCTGATTCGGATTTTGAAACAAACAAGCAGAATTTGCAATGACTACAATATCGAAAGCAACAAACATGCTGTGAAAAAAAGATTGGCCTGTGAGCTAAATCATTATAGTATAGAAATATCTTTTTTTTAACTCGTTGACGCAAAACGTCTACGTACGCGAGGTAAAAACGCACTACGTGCACGAGGTCGACGATTGCTGAGTCGTGCGAAGGCGCCTAATCGCCGTAGGCCTACTCTTTCATTCTGTGGTCCAAGACTACTCGTCTATGCAACGGCGCCGACCTATCTTATCAACCGCGGCAGCTCGTCGCCAGCAAAGTGCCGAACCCGACTTCTCCGTAACGTCAGCCCTACTGCGCTCGCACTTTCGCCACCACCACAGAAAAAAACCTTTTGCCTAGGGCGAATTCCAGTGATGATGATGAATTGCCGAATTGCATGTAAACCTTATTCATAGACCGGCAACACGGGCCTCTAATCGCAACAACGACTATCTTTAGAACCAAGTTACTAACCAAGTCCGTGAGATACCTGCCGTGCCGGTGGCCTAATCATTCACTCACTCACTCACCTCGACTAGCAGCTGCAGCGCCTCGACATAGTGCTGCTCTGTCGTGTAGAACTCCTGCATGATCAAATCTCGTTTTTCCTGTACAGCACACAACACAAGTACAATTTTACGAGACGTGTAATATATCTACGACGCCCATTTGTGACTCACAGCGCTGCGCATTCGTCTCATATAGACTAGGATTATGTGTATTATAAAACCTCGTTTGCTTTCAAAGATTATTCTGCAGCCGTTGAAAAAAAATACCGACAACGAGGCGAGTCACAAACAGAATAGAAAGACAGGAACAAACAAAAACACGCATAAACACACAGCAAAGGAGAATTTTTTGGAAACTACAGTAATCAAGTGCACTAAAATGATCATGTATAATGGGTTTGGCCACAAAACTGTTTGTTATGATTTTTCCATGAACAAAAAGTTTAGCAACTCTTTCTGCTTTTTAAAGTTTCGTAAATATTAGAAAAACTCAGTCCAGAACAGTCTACTGCATCTGCCCAAAACAAATGTTCTAAACAATCCGACCTTGTCACCAGCTGCTGATCCGTCAAATAAGCTGATAGTGGAACTGGAAAGAACGGGTTCAAGTGACGGTGCATAAGATGTGCTCAGACTGTTGTGGTCCCTAGCATGAAGCAATCGACCGTTGGAAGTATCGCAGAGTTCAGGCACTGATGCGCTTGCAGTGACGGTGCCAATGCGTGGAACGTTGACATTACCTGCGTCTAGAGCGCCTGGACTACGCTGTCGTGAGATCGCCAGTGACTGCGGGTGCTCGGAGTGCTTAGAGCGCTCAGCAGCGGCAGATCCACCCGCAGTTCCGCTGGCAACCTCGCTGCCGGCGCTGCTATGACTGCGCAGCAAGGACGATTTCTTGCTAAACGGTATTGTCAACGACGACGTCGACGCGGCAGTAGACAATTCAGTCTCACTGCCGCCGGTCTCCTTTGTCTGCAGTTTACTGCTGGGGCTGCTGCGATCCTTTGAAAAGACTTTACGTACAAGACTAGACGCAGGTGACAACGAAGTCTCCGTGGTGTTGACGGTCATTGGTGTCGTGAGCGGTGATGGAGGAGCGCGCGGTCTTTTCTTGGTCGTCTTGGGTCGCGGCGGTTTGATGGTCGTCGGAGGAAGATCTTCGAATGAATCGTCGCTTTTCAGCACGACGCGCACGGCCACGTCCTCCACGGACGCCATGGGAGAAAACTTGGCACTAGTGTTGCCTGCCACGACGACATGATTGGCCGAATGTGCGTTGTTCTCAGCAGCTGTTCCGCGCTCTGACAAATCTGACGATGCGGACGCCGAATCGGTCGTGAACGGAAACTGCGTCGTCGACTGCCGCTCGTTACGTTGACTTTTGTCGTTTTCTTCCAACAGCACCGGCGAGCTTTGCGCGTGCATCGTTCCACTGACGATCGACGGAATATCGACCACCGAACTGTCTCCATTCTTCTCCCCACGAGTTGGATCGCTTTTCGACTTGTGCTTTTGCGTTTTGCTGTTTTTGCGAACAAGTTGGTCCGGTGACGACATGAACCTATCTGCAGCTACCGCTGTCTCCACACTGCCCTCGCCGCCGAAGGACAGAGAAGTGGAACCTTCGCTCGGGCAGATATGACTGTCAGCCGACGAGACGCTGACCTGTGACGCTAGGCAGAGCATGTGCTTGTTTGGGTCGGAGACGTCGCGCAAAGCACCGAGACCGTTGCTGTCGACCGAGCCCGGCTCGCATGTCAGGGTGCGCTCTCGTAGTGGCGGATGTGTTTGGAAACGACCACCGCTGTTCGTCTTCTGCGTCGACGTGCTGACGCCAGCTGAAGCAGGTGTCGCATTCGACGTCTCGCCGAGTGCGCTGTCGTGTTCCGCAAAACGCTGGTGACGTCCTCTGGCTAGTCCTAGGACATCAAAATGAGGCAGCAAGTGTTTATCGCGACACAAAGCGCCGCGGTTCGAGCTGGCAGCGCCTCTACTGCCAGCAGTCGTCACTGACATGTACGTGTCCTTGAAGCACGGTTCATCGATGTCGACCGCACCCACGCCCTCGTCGTCCGTGTCAACAGTCGCTTCGGTGGAATTCATCGTCGTCGGAGTGTCGAGATCGCCGACCAACAGCGGCGCAGTTGCCCCTCTACGAGGTGCTGGCGGCGGCACGTGACTGACAATGTGTGACGATTGGTTGCCAGTCGCTCGGGGTTGCAGCGACCGCAGCGTGAACGAACGCATCTTGGACGAGTCACTCTCGGACCGCGACAACCCCGCGCCAGCGCGAGAACTTCGCCAGCCAGACGCCGCCCGCTTTGAACGCTCTTCCAGAGGAGATGTTTCCTGCACGACATCTCCGCCCGCACTGTCACCTACTCCGAGCGGAGACTGATCTGCAAGTCGTTGTTCGGTCGCAGCTGGAATGTTGTGACAGTTGGTGCTCGCTGTAGCAGCTGCACTGCAGTCGTCGGTGCGACGTTTCGTCGCAATGACGTCAGGCGAGCGCACCTGCTGATGACGCAATGGTGACGTCACTACTGGCGACGACGCTGCCGACCGGATGTCCATGTCTGACGTCGGTGAAGTCGTCGGCTCGACGTTGGATCGTGGTGGTCGCGACCTGCGGCTGTACTTGCGCACGAAGTCTGTACGTCCGAGCTCGGACAGTGCGCCGGCGAGGTCATCCACTCCACCGGCGTCTGACGTCACAGTGACGTCACTTCCAGGCGGGTGCTCGATTGAGCGCGACCTGGTGGACAATGTCAGAGGCAGGCGAGGTCGTGGTCGTACTGCCGCCGTCGGCGTCAACGTCCGCGAGTGTGCCGGTGACGCCGAGCTCACGTGGAAAGTTTGCGGTTCCGCCTCCATGCTTACAGAGTCGGCGATGACGGCACGGCCTGTTTATCCGTTCTCCAACTCATCTGATCAGACAAATACGCAGGTCGTCAACACGCAACGCTGCGCTGTGCTGTAGAACGAACATTGAATCTCCTACATCAAACAACAGTTCAAGTTACGTTCCGCAAAACTGCTGCAGTAGCAAGCAACAGTGAAGTTATCGAAGCGTGCCTGACGTTTGTACTTCACTTTGCTTGTCAGCTGTGCTGCTTGTCGGCCAGCCGACGCAATCTCACTGAACGCTGTCTACAAACAATTGACCGTCGTGTAATTTTATCCTCATCTATGTACTAAAGTATTGAAGAAAATATTGCGCTTCGCTGCATTTTTAATCATCGTTCTTAATGTACCAGCAGTATTTTTCTCCACGCCTGCTTCACTTTGTGCAGTTGATGTTTTTTTCCGATACAGACTGCAAAGTAGCCGAAACGTCAACAAAAACAATACATATAAAGGTTGTATTTTGATGAATTTATCATAATCTATTTCGCACCGTCTAGCCGCAATAGCGCGTATAACGGTCTTCAAGATCATCCAAGGTCACTAATTTTATCTCGTCTGACAAGGGGTATGTCACTTTTCATTAGTGATTAATAGTAATCCTGGTCCTATCTCTCACCGTTTCCATAATACGGCCACTTATAGCATGAAACATTCTATTAAAAATTGCAACCAAACAGCTGCAGATGAAGGGATGGTTACTATTGACAGCCTATATAGGAAGTAGCTAGCGCCCTATCTTATGGTTTTCATTCTTTCATTTACTCATTTTATTTGACTCAGGCAGCATGGCCCATAAAACACAAGAACACATATACATACACAAAACGCAGAAACGCTAATCTAAAATTTAAAAAAAAATGAAGAAAAGATGCATCGTAGACCCCTACAACTTACCGTTTAACCACAATTACGCACTTTTCAAGGTCATCCAAGGTTAATGATTTTTATTCTGAAAGGGTGTATGCCATTTCCAATTAATGATTAATATAGTAACTTTGGCCATATCTCTTACCGTTTCCGAGATATAGCCGGTTTTTCATTAAATTTCCTACCCCCCCATTTATTCAACTCCCAGTTTGGAATGTTTCCTTTGTACTACATTGCTGAAATTTTGCATGCCCGAGTTTCACACACATGGTTAATTATTTGTGCAAAAAGTTTTTCCGTACAACCTAAAGTTTAGCCACAATATATCCGTTACAGACAAACAGACAGACGATTACAACCATTCCAATAGCTCGACCGTTACTTCTTAACTTCGGCTAAAAACATTGTTGCACAGTCATCGTATCTGAAATAGCGCAGAATATAATGCGCCAGGTAGAAGAGGTACTACAATGGACTTTACAGTTGCATTGCCCTAAACAAGCCGTTGATAAAACGCCATGGCGTGGCGTGGCGGGTGTTTTTCAGCACGGCAGGCACTGCTAGCGGAACACCGTGATTACCTGTGCACGGCGCCACCATCTGTTGCAGCCACTGCAGACTCTGTACCAGCCGCCGGCCTTCCTCCCCATCCTCCCGCCAGCGCTGCTGCTGCTGTTGCTGTTGACGTTGCCACGGTAACCGCTCGTAGTTATAACCCCTAGCAGCGAGAAAACTAGTAAACCGGCATACGGCCGCGTGCAGCTGAGCGCGCGGTAACGGTGACCTCAGACGGAAGAAACAGCAAGTAAACTGCAGGCGAGCGAGGCTTGAAGACGCGCGGTTGTTACAGCACGTTGTTGCAGCGCCAGTGTTCAACACACCGTGGCCTCGACAACCAGATGATGAATGATCATTCACAACACTGTAACGCGCGCGCTCACGATCCGTGCGCTACTGCTGTCTGGGTGTCAAACATTGTACTTAAATGTCAACTGAAATGTTTCTTGATACACAAAATGTGCACTGTACATCACACGTTATGAACTTTTTTCAAACATTTATAGTCTACTTCCATACATGCATTTTATATACGTTCTTGCGTTTTGGCAAGATGCGCTAATAAACAATCATGACAATGAGAATGATGATGCCACGACGATTTTTATAAGCCTACACAATACAAAACATGGGTCAATGCAAGATTTGTGTAAAGAGTTTACTAATTACTGACTGGTGCAGATGGTCAAGCTAATTGCATTAGGTGGGAAACACCTATGCTCTTTCCAGATGTTTTCTGTCTAATGCAATCACGGACAAACACTGCAATTCCATCTTACCATTGTTCGAATTGTGGAAAAATAGCTGGGGGAGGTGGACTTTTTTGGCTGTTGAAGTCCGTTCAAAATTGTCATTTACGAGTGAGTCCTATGTGGGCTGATCCTGCTATACATAGGCGTACCCGACAGTGTGTAAGGGTCAAGATGGGGGTTTAACCTCCAGCAATTCCAACACTGCTTACATTTGCGTGACGTGTAAAATCCAAAGCTTATCAACAGTTCTATTAGCGTGGAGCCGACTGAAGTCTTCGGCCGCAGATGAAGTCTGCGTCTGACCGTCGACCTTGACTGGTAGAAGTCTGCAGTCATCTACGTCACAGTCTGTTAGGTAGGTCGGTCGGTCAGTCAGTCGGTCCGCATCCGGTCGGTGGACTATCGGACAGTCTTGCCACCCATGCAAGACGGCCGTCTTACCGTCTTAGTGGCAGGTCGACGCTTTAACTAGTCATGTGGTCGGTCGCCCGCCATGTGTTCCCTGCCACTAACCCGCCGCGCCAGTAAAACCGACTGACCGACGAAATAGTAGGCAACATGCCCGCAACTCAACGTATTTCTTTCGCAAGTGATTTATTCTGCGCAAGAGACGAACGGGCGGGTTGTCGTTAGTGCGCGTAATAGTGGACCACAAACGAAAGGCGAAGTTGGTATTTGGTTTTGAGCATGTGGAAAAACTCAGCTAGGCCTACATTGAGAAGAAGTTGAACAGTTGGATCGATTTTTTTTATATATAACCAATATTATAACCAATTTTTGTCAGCGAAACAACAAAGAAAAAAAAATAATTGTATTTTTATAAGAAGCGTTGGACGCATGTTCAAGTTTGGTGATCAATACTAAAACGCATGCTTATTGTTTGCATAAGACACGATTTGAGTCACGTTTATTCTGTCTCTCCAACGACAACTAAGTATTGTACGTGCCTATGAATAAAACTCATATAATATATTCTATTATGCTCCTAGATTAAGTCAGTCTAAAATCATATACCGGTATGATTTCACAAGTGAGTCAATTCTTCACTATCCGCTTTAACACTTTAAGCTTTCAGAAAAGAAGTATCTCTATCACGCTCATTTGAGTCAGAGTGAACCTGTTTTAATCTAATTGGCTTTTGACTGCATCTTCTGCAAAGCTCACAATCTTTCTCGCAATCACGTTGATCACTTTCATCAGTTTACCTAACCTGAAAATTCAAGTTTCGCGCAACAATGAAGACGTAATGTGAACAAACAACGTGGGCGTGCAGTGCCGACGTGTATGCGGCCGGCCGTACAGTTGCCGAGGTTTCAAAACGCCGAGTCACCGACAATGAGCAGCAGTGATCGACGAATTAAAACGTGAGCAACTATAGTGCCAACTACTGCCACCTGGCGAATAAAAGCTAATCAATGCATGACAAAACTTTCGTTCTTTCCCACGTACTTTCGCCCCCGGGAGCAAAAGTTCCATAGGTGGAACTCTCGCTCCTCTTAAACAAAAGTCATTGTCAGAGACTCAGAGTTAACAATTGATACAGTTGATGCTTATAATAGAAGCAACTTGAATCAAAGGACGCCAGCATGCGGTGTAAATGCTTAACGTTTAAAACAAGAAAGCCCAAGTGTCTTTAGGGAAGACGTGCTACAGCCTATACAGTTCATGTTGCAGTACTGACCATCAATGTCATCCAAAGTCGATGACTTTCATCTCATTTTAAAGGACGTATGCCACTTTCTATCAGTGATTAATAGTAACTTTGGTTTCATCTCTCACCGTTTCCGAGATAAACGTACAAAACATCAGTTTATACACTTGTTAACGGCGACATGCAATGACTGACACATCGAAAACAGCAAAAATCATTAAAATGTGATATCACTCACCATTACATCGTCTAACTGTCAATGTGCTGTGAAATAATATCACCTTTTAATGATTTTTGCTGTTTTCGATGTGTCAGTCATTGCATGTCGCCGTTAACAAGTGTATAAACTGATGTTTTGTACATTTATGATTGCTGTTTTATTACAATAACAAAGTTTTTATGTTGATGGTCAATTTTAAAACCATCTGCTTTCCACGGTCATGAAGACACAGAACCTTAAATATTTTGGGGTCGCGATTTTGATCTTTAGTGGTCACGTGACGTCATCGGAACGTGACCACCGGACTCGGCGAAGGCACTTTTCTACTGGTGATCAATGATGAACATGCGTCTATCTTGCACGGATACGAAGATACAGGGCCTCAAAGATTTTGGGGTCACGAGTTTGACCTTTTGGGGTCATGTGACGTCATCGGTCACGTGACCATTGGACTAGGCATATGTGGTTTCCTATTGGTGGTCTATTGGAACCATGCGCCTATCTTGCACCGTTACGGAGATATAAAGCCTCAAGGTTGCATTTGCCCATGTTAAAAGCCAAAAGTTCACTGCGCATGCTCCGTGCCACGTGACCTGTAGGCAAGGGGTCCAAAATTACCACATATTTGGAATTCCCGAGGCCATTGTCTATTCACTATACAACTTTTATGGGCCTACGATGACGATTAGGGGCCGTTTATAGGTGAAATTTTTATACAGGAGCGTTCTTGGCCGAAAATTTCAAAGTCCGTTTTTTGGGCCCAATTTTCGACTTTGGGGGATCTTTCAGGGGTTAGGTATTAACTTCGAACTTCGGTTCCCGAAAAGGTTTGACCCTTGCGTGAGGCCGCGTTGTTCGAGCCGTTGCGCATGAAAATCCGCCGGGCGGTCTGTCCTGTAGGTCGGTCAACAAAAAAGTATATATATACTAGAAAAATTTTCGTTGTATTTCACCCATTTGTCAAGAAGCCCCCAATGGCCGGATTTGCACGAAATTTTGCACAGGGGGTCGTCTCGCGGACGTAATCACCTGTTTCAAATTTTGTGTCGATCGGTTGAGGGGTTTTGGACCTGCGCGAGGTCGAATTTTGCCATTCTCCATTGACTTAGCCGGTCGCCATTAACACAGGGCTGCGCTACCGCGCGGTTGTGATATGGCCAGTTTTCCGTTGAAAAACGCACATTTATCTTACCCCCTCCATTGAACACCAAATTTAAAAATGTTTTTCTTGAACTGCATCTCCCAAATTTTGTAAGCACTAGATCGCTGAAATTTTGCATGCGTAAAAAGTTATTTCTTACGACCTAACGCTTAGCCACAATACATCCGTGACAGACGACGACAGACGGACAGACAAACGACAACTGAACCAATAGCTCGACCGTTAATTAAGTACGGTCAGCTAAAAATCAAATCGACCTTGTTGGAGAAAGGTCAACGCTATACGTTACACATTAGGCCTATATTCAATTATTACGCTACATTATGCTATGCTTCGTGCGTCTTAGCCATCGTTGAGGTGTATGTCTGTTCGTTCTTCCGTCCGTTCGTTCGTGTGTCTGTCACACTCTGCAGCCCTATCAAAACGGTGCAAGTAGCAAGCTAGGATCAAGAAATCTTTACTATGGCTGCCCCCAAAACAATAGTTTCTTGTGACAAAATTTCATGCCGCTGGGTAAAGGGTTCCCCTCGAACGAGAGCATGAAAGAGTGGTACTTCCTGAAAGGTCTTTATCTTACCGCTATTGGCTCATCTAGCGTAAAAACGTTTACATATAGACCATATAAACATATAAATAATGCTTATTATAACAAACACTGATGACGAGCTTTTTTGGGTAACATCGTCGATGAACTTGAACGGCCTTGAACCCCAAAATAGAAGGGTTTAGTGATTTTTTTGCGATCTTTGGCTGCGATACACATTTTAAGAGTAAATTGCGCCGGATTCGCTGGAAATAGTCTAAGACAATCCTCCCATGAAATTTTTAGCATTAAACACATATTTAAGCAGTCTCAGTCGCGAATTCCTATGTTCAAAAAGGCATGCGTATGCGAGTGTCAAAGAGGGGTACCCCCTAAAAGTGGCTATTTTACTGCTGCTGGCTCGTCTAACGTCAAAACGGTTGCAAAGTTACAGATAAACACAAACATGCTGCTTATCGTAACCAGCACTGGCGACGAACTTTTCAGTGGTATCAACATCGATGACCTTCAATAATCTTGAATTTCAAAGATAGAGGTTTTGTGTGTGTTTTGCTATTTTCGGCTGCGGCGCACATTTTAAGAGTGAATTGCGCCGAAATGGCTGGAGGTAGAGCAAGACAACCTGCACATGAAATTTTCAGTATTGAACATAAATTTTAGCAGTTTAAATTTCGGCTATCTCTGTTTAAGAAGTCCTTTGCACGGAATCGTCAAATATGGGTACTCCTTCAAAATGAGGCCTCAAATTAGGGTAGTTTTTCAGAACGCATTATTATTTTATTGCAAGTTGTACATTTATTCCACAAGTACCGATGCTGTCGCGCGTCACGTGAGCTTTGTTCAAATTACTTGTTTATAGTACCTTGTATTGTGTGTTTTTGTTTCACTGTAGGCCTAATTAAGCTAGTATGTGCTGACTGTTGGCGTGATAAATGATTGATTACAGGGTTAATCGATTACAGTAATTTGATCAGTAGCGTCGTGGCGGAGAAAGGGCAAAGGGCAAAGCTGAGCAGTTATGTAAGTGCATGTAACAAAATTACGTAATTCAATTACAAAGATACACATTTAATTACAGAGATATGTAATTGGTACTTTTAAATAGCATTATGGCTATTAATTACACGTGAAAGTGTCAAGTGGTAACATCCATGAGTTTTCTTGTCAGAAATTTTCTTCCAAAGTTACAAACTTTTGGGCTGAAAATTTCCCATTTTGGATTAATTTAGGGGAAAATTAAATTTCCGAGCACCAATAATTTCCAGTTTTTGAAATTCGCAGCTGTCTGTCGGAAAATTACAATTTCCTGTTTCCATCTTTCTTTTTTTAACCCACGACGGATTTGATATATGCCTGCTGCTCCGCTGGTCTTTAATCCCAGCAGCAGAACTGAATTATTTATTCCTTATTATTTATCCGTCCTTTATCTGTTCGTTTTCTGGGATTAATATTGCGCAAAGCACGGAAGCGATTACGTCATACAGCGGCACTGGCTGGCACTGGGTTTGTTTACGCAGGATGACGTCAGCTACAACGGAGCAGGCAGCATGTGCGCCGGGCGGCTTGGCTGGGTGGGTGGGCTGAGTTTCGTCATCAGCGGACGCGGCGCAGCGGCGCAATTGATCGACAGACAGACAACATTGCGTAATTCTCTGCGCAGAAAACGCTGACTCACTCAGCGCAATGTGCAGTCAGTGCTTGCTTGGCTAGCGCTCATTGCGTGGTACGTTGCGTCGCGTGACGCACCTGCTCTTACCGGCTAGCTCACTATGGCCGGTCGTTCACGTTCGTTCACGCCCGGTCCGTGCGTTTAGTGCATGTGCTGCGTGTTGACAGTCGTGACGAACCCCTCACCACCGTGGCAGTGGCGTAAAAACTTGGCTCGTAGGTACGTTGAGGAAGAATCGGCAACGTAGATCTGCGCGAAGTTTGTAGTTAAAAGCTGTACGCAAGTCGAGTACACGACGCAGTAACTGTTATACGCTGGTGTGCTGTGTACGATGCTGGCGCTCAATGCTGGAACAGTCGGTGTAGACGCGTCTTTGGCTCAGGTCGTCAACAGCAACGACCGGAAGCCGACGCCCATCTTACTATTTCCGGTAGCGACGACGCTGCGACCCGACGTCGAGGAGTCGTTGATGGGTAGTGGGGCGGGACAGCGGAGGAGAGAGAACCGACGTAACGTGGACGACCCGTCGTACCGGTACAAACGTCAGCGCAACAACGAGGCTGCTCGCAGGTCACGTGAGAAGCGTCGACAGCAGGATGACGTCATTCGACATCAGCTGGAGGCGCTGGTCGTCGAGAACCGCGAGCTGCGCTGTCAGCTGACGCTGCTGCGTCGTCTTGTCGACAAACTAGCTGCTGCCGGCGGCGGTGGCACGCTGGCGTCCGCGTACCTCCAGCATAACGACGACGAAGGCAGCGGGGGGTTGCTGCAGACTGCACGCTGGGCTTCGACGTCATCTCTGTCGTCCGTCACTGCCGTCAGCGATCAACCACGTGCTGACGCCATGGACTCTGACGAGTTGACAATCGATCAAGTCACCGCATCAGAAACAGGACGCAAGAACAGCGATAAGTCGACAACTGACGACTGCAGCGAGTTCTCCGGTCGCTCGGTACAGCAGCGTCAAGTCGTGTCTCCACTCAACCTCTCACAGCGAGTCTACTCCAGCTCCTCGTAACACCTGCAGTCTGCAGACGACTAACTACTAACGGACTTGAATTTTAACAAATTCTACGAGCCGTGCCACACAAATTTTTACTGCTGGAACGTCTTTGCGCTGGAAATTGAAAAGGCGCGTACAAAGCGTCACGTCAGAAATAAACCGAACTAAACTAAACTAACATATTGTTAGTGCACACGCCTTGATATAGCAGAAATACCACCGACATCTCTCAGGATAAGATGTGGCGACACAAGAAGCAACTCTATCGTTGAATAATGTTAGCTTCGCTCGTCTTACGATTAACTTTTGTTTCGCGTTTTGTTCTCGTTTGTTGCCACGTGAACGCTATGACTTGCTGCACTGATTTGCATGATCTGCATTGTGTCGAACGTTACGTTGTTTAGTGCGAATCGAGTATTTGTTTATTACTGTACCAATATATTTTCACCGTGTCACTGAAGTTATGACATTATTGTTGTAAACTCTCGTACTGCACCTACCTCCAGTAAGGTGGCGGAGTTTACAGCCTATACGTACGCTTGTCGATGGTATAACGATGATGCGTCATTGTGCAAAGACAAGGTACTTTCTACCTCGTGCGCTGTCGACATTCGACAAACATTGTGATGGTTGGGTATGTTACTTTTGTATCTATAGCAGCTTACTATTGTAGCAATTGCTGAACATTCAGTCATAGCGCAGCATAGACACATTTTTTAATCTCTAAATCGTATTAATTGTATCAGTTGGACACTTAGATTGCATGTATTTTAACAGTCTAGGCCTATACATGATGGCAAGTTTTGATTTACTGACTAGCATGCACATTTAATGTATACCTATAATTCATCACTTTTGAAAATATGATATTTAGCAATTTCGTTCGACGGCGCTGAAACGATTTTCGAGTAGGCGCACCGCACACTACAAACGGAGTAAAAATATTCCCGATGAAGAGGCCTACCTCGTATTTACACAGTGTTTCATAAAAAGGGACCCCTTTTTACGCGCGAAAGCAGAATGCTTCGCGCGTCTTTGCCATCGTCTGGGCGTCCGTCTGTCCGTCCGTCTGTCCGTCCGTCCGTCACACTCGTGAGCTGTATCAAAACGGTGCAAGCTAGGATCACGAAATCTTCACTGTGGGCTGCCCCAAGGTCTCTAGTTTA
>Ga0209367_1002317_pt1 | contig 25013 bp, 19 predicted proteins | sample WorMetLIZISLAND2_FD_187412 | JGI IMG/M metagenome (GOLD analysis project Ga0209367, IMG submission 187412) | Marine gutless worms symbiont microbial communities from Max Planck institute for Marine Microbiology, Germany - Olavius geniculatus... ... | reverse complement strand
GGTCAACTCAGCCTTCCATCCCTCCGGGGTAGGTAAATCGAGTACCGGCCTATTTGGCTGGGGTTAAGGCGGGGCGCGTTCACCTGTCGGGTGGCAGGTAACACTGTGTGATCCCATATGACAAGTGACGCTCCGTAGCTCTGAGATGGGATCATTAAGAGCTATATGCAGCTGATGTTGACTGATGACAACAATTACAATCACCAATTAAATACGAAAGTTGCATTTAAACGAGCCATTTAACCTCATTAAAGCATCCAACAAGGGTGTTATAGCGCTACAATTTATAACTATCAATATACTTTTTTTAAAAACGAAATTATTCACAAAGATTCGCTCATGAGGAATAGTAAACAAACACAAAAGTCCCACTGACCAAGTCTAGAGCAACCGCTGATTGAAATTGAAAAATAAAAAGAAATAAATATAAATATTTAATAAATGTATAAAATATAATTTAAAAAATAATATTTTGTATATTTATAATATATATTTTTTGCATAAAACTGCTTTCATAGCTTAACGATAATGGAAAATTTTTAAGCACTGATAAACATTTACTTACTTAAATATTTTGTTTGCTTGTTGTTGTGTAAAAGCGATTAAAGTCGGTAATTATACATTAATTTGGTACATGATGTACATTTTTAGCTCGGTTATCTGCTGATTTTCCTGTACGTGAGGGAATGTGTACCTTATTTACTCATCCTTGTTATTTTATGTGTATTTGGTCCTTTTGCACGATTGCTACCCTCTGTGCCCTCTGCAGAAGGGGATCTATACATTTTGCTTGACGTTGCGGATCGGGAGGCTGATCGGCGGATCTGTTTTCTAGCGCTAGGGTTTGTGTTAGGTTTAAAGTTAAGGTTAGTGTTAGTGAGCTGGGATGGAGCACGCTGGAGGAACGCAGGACTCAGGCCGGAGTCATTATGATGTACAGGGTTGTTCATGGTCAAGTTGCGATACCAGCATCAGTGTACCTCACTCCAAACGTGCAGAACACGAGAGGACATAGCTGCAGATTCTGCATTTTAGTCGGGTTTGTTGATGCCTTCTGACACAGCTTCTTTCCTGCGACCATTCGGATATGGAATAACTAGACAGAGAACTTTGTCCTAAGTATTAGCCTAGAGTACGGAGGCATAGAACTAGGCTATGGAATAACCTGCTTTCTGTTGTCATCGTGTCTCCTTCCATCGAGGTGTTCAAGTCCCGATTGGCAGGCGTCACATTGACGTGGAGGACAGATTAGATCCATCCTGTTTTTATCAGCACATTTGCACGTTTTTATCTGTTCGAGTTCAACAGTTGTTTTCATCACTTCATGCACATATGCCATATACGACATTACTCACAAGAGGATCTGTACATTATGGAAAGAAGAAGAAGAAGAAGTGCTAGGGTTAAGATTAAATGTGGATCCATCTCACATTTGATATGACTTTCAATTTAGATCCTCCCTGCTGATAGCCGCGCCGCACATTATACGGCAATACAAACAGCGGAAATCAGAAGCTGGGATCCATATTGCTGTTGCAGCATGTTTAAGATGTTAAAATGGACATTTTTGTTTGTTTTTTTGCTGTTTTTAGATACGAACGGTCATTCGGTACACTTGCATCATGGTGGTGCGATATTTATTGCTTATTTGCCAGTGTGCTGTTTGTGTGACTTTTGCAGTTTTTATGCCTCTGCTAATGTAGGGGCTGGAGGCGTTATGTTTTTGGAGTGTTCGTGTGTCTGTGCGTGCATGGACTTTGAGTGCAAATATCTATAGAACGGAGATATCGACAAGCGGTAAACTGCGTTATCAACTGCGTTATCAACTGCGTTATCAACTGCGATCCTTCCCTCATTGAACAGAAAAAAAATTGGTGAACTTTGGTCCTCTAACAAGGCTAATGGTTGCCCACTCCCTGCAATAGGGGCCTAGCTAGCTTCTTTACACATGTTGGCGGAGGCATAATAGTCGATGGAATCGTAACAACCGTCTAGTGCAGGTTTTATTCAGACTTTTGCTCATTTTTGTCATCTAATGTATTCATTCTCTGTTGTGCTGTTTTTTGCAGGATGTAGATGTAGCAACATTTCTACTCAGTGATGTCGATAGTGGACTTAAAGAATGCTTTGCGTCATCTGGAGCTGAATGCTTACTGTTCTGTAGTATCAGCGCTCAGAGCTCAGGGAGATCTCACAGTGGAAAAACGTCGTCTGCTGAAAGATCTGCAAGCCTGCTTGAAGTAAGAGAGCATAGAGTCACATGCGTTTAGAATAGACTGCCTGAAAGTATTGTTACTGCAATATTAGCTGTTTTTTTAATGAACTTGATAAGAATGCTGGAACTTAAGGATACGTATAACTGGCAATCAGAAATAACAGGAACTAGAAATATAAGCGAAGCTGTTTAGTCAAGTTAACTGGCACTCTGGCAGGTTTCCTGTCAACTTTACAAATATGACGATATTGTGCCACATCATTCGTATAGTGTTAACGTTGTTGGTGCAGTGTTTGGTTATGACAATGTGCAGAATAACAACAGAAAGGCATCGTGCTGAAGTGCGTCGGGCCATCAGTGATGACAGACTGGCAGCTATTGCTGGCAGGTTCGTATTTTTAATTCTGTGTGTTTTCGGAGAACTATTTGTAAACCTGCATGTAGTTTCAGTAGAGTCATAAGGACGACTTTGAATCACAGTGGTGTGTCTGTTTATTTGCCTGTTTGTAGCCTAGTTTCTCTCATGGTATAGATATTATAGATATTATAGCAGTTCTGGAGCAGTGTGGTCTTAATTAACTGTAACTGTAGTGAAATAAAGAGTACCAGTACTTTATTGTAACCATATCGGTGTCAAAAAACTTTTATCGTAAATTTCATGTTTGGGGCAACATTGATGTTTAACAACATATTAGTGGCATAATACTTTAGTTGATGTTTTCTTAGCATTGTATTGCATACTGCTAATGTTCATGCCACAGGAGGAAAATTTGATGAATTTTGGGTTCTGGCTGACTGGGTTAAGTGGTCATGTATCTGTTGTGGTAGTATATCTGAGGAGTCGGAGACCAACATCGAGTGGCACGTGGAAGGCAGAAGACTTATAGCTCCTCTACATCGGCACATCAGTCATGCTGGCAGCCACTCATCCGCCGCTCGTGATAGTAAGCTGTCACGCACTGAGAGACCAACGAATCTGAGATCTGCCGCTGCTACTGCTGCTGCTGCACCAACTGTTACTAAACAAGGTAGGTGGCCAGCATGATCTCATCTGTCACACCTGGCCTGTTTTTGTACCGTATCCGAAGTTAATGCGGAATATTGCAAGGGAAATTTTTTTAGCGGACTGATACATATCGTATAATATTGTGTTCGGTATTTAGCTATGAACTTAGTGTGTGTGGTACAGTTTAATCAGATATTGGGCACATTTCTACCATTTTTCAGCTGCCATCAAATTTAAAGGGTGACATATTAATAACGTTGATGTGTACATTTTTTTAGAGGTTTACCATTAATGTCTATAACATGTAGGGTGACGATTAGGTTTATGGTTAAGGTTGCTCGTAATATCAGCAAGTGTGGATACTTTATTACACAAGTGTTGGGGTTATGGTTCAGTTTTCATTAGCAGTCAAGTAATAATTTTAAGTCTTTTTAAGCATTTTAATCTGATTTAGCTTAACTTGTGACATTAATGAATTCGACATTAATTTGGGCAAATAGTGAAGTAATAACTATATTGATTTAAATGATGTCATTGATGAATTCTGCATCTGGTGTGTCTGTTATGGCACGATAGTAGCTCATTTTTGTTCGGTTAATTGATTTCTTTAGTGTTTGACGTTTTTTGGCAGAAACAAAAGTATCGGACACGAGAACCTACTCGAATTCGTTGGGAAAACGTCGGCAGAACATTGATGATGTTGTTGCTTCAAAACGTTCGGCATTGCACGACGTTAATTCTACGCCAATAGTAGCCAGGAGTGAGCAGGTTATTCCAGCAACAACAGCCACTGTGGGCACGTCTCAGCCACTGATGCTGGAATCTTCGACAGTTAATGAAATTTCGTACAACCATGGTATTTCTTCATTAGAGTCGTCCCAGCCCAACTCGTCCAAGTTGTCCCAATCGGACCACATTTCCGATTGGTCGACTCAGTCGCAGATGGTTCCCACTGCACTGATTGCATCACTGCCATCTGTGCCACACATGTTCCAGCTGATTCATACCCAACCTGCAGCTGCTTCCCCAACTGAATTGGCTTCATCTGTACATCCACTGTTATCTATGGTCCAGCAAGTCATACCCCCACTGCACGACTACACACCACTGGTGCCTTTCACCCATGCTTTGTATCCATCCCACGGTTCTCCGCCACAGTCCCAGCAGGCTGTGCAGTCGTCTTATCATGACATGGACCAGCTGCCATCATCGTCGTCAAGCACACAGCCAGTGAGTGTTTTGCAGCTGTTTTTAACTTTCACATGTTTTTGAGCCAATATTGCAGATTTGTTAGTTGTATAGTCAGTTATTTCTATTGTTTTAGATTTCTGTTATCTGCTAAATGTTTTGTGTGTTATGTGTATGACATTTAAATGTATGAAAAAGATAGGCATAATAAGGTAATGGAGAAGGTGATTTTTAGAATTTATTTTTACATTTACTGCAGGACATCCAAGCAAAGACTAGCTAGCTATGAGAATAAGTGCTGATTGCACAAAAGCAATCCACCAATAGGAAATGGTGTAGCTAACTGCTCGGGCCAATTAAGCCCAAATTCCATTACGCCGACTTTGCTACTTTCACTGAAACTTCCCCACGGGGAAAGTCGCAGATACAAACGATGTCGTCAACTTTGATGATTTCCGTCGCAGACTTTTGTGTTTTGTGTCCGTGACAAAGTCTGCGGACTTGGTTGCCGACTTCCCCCGTGTATTGTAACGAACTAAATTCTATTAGAATGACACAAACAGGTTTGTCGCGGACTTGTCACAGACTTTGTCACAAACATCTCAACATATTGAGATGTTTTGTGTCTACGACTTTCATGATTTGTGTCGGCAACTTTCACTGAAACTTCATGATTTTATGATTTTTCATCGTTTGAGTCTGCCGACTTTCCCCACGGGAAAGTTTCGGTTAAAGTCGGCGTTATGGAATTTGGCTTTATTGGTGATGTGCATCACTAGGGATAGGTGTGATAGCTAGGGGTTACATACCCAACAAAAATGTCATCGTGTGCTATTTCAGCGATGATTTTTTCAGTAAGTTTGGGCTAAACTGTTTGTTTGTTTCTTATGGCTATTATTTCTAAGCTGGGTTTTTGTTCAAATGGGCCAAACATATCGGAGTTCGAGCCACGTTACATTGCATAACAAGAAAAGCCCAGTTAACGCAAAGGGGAACGCACGACAGCGATGCATGTGTTAAGGCCCAGTGTGAACGGAAACTAGACTCTACGGCGGATGATGCCTAGCGCCATATCCAATGCATGAATTCCACTAATATTGGCTGAAAATTGTGTGGTGATGCCTTGCGAATGCTATAGAGTTGTGTCACAGCCTGAAATCGCCAAAAAATCCATAAAACCCCAATTTTTGCATTCAAGGTCATCTAAGGTAATTGCTCTGGGTGGCAATCAATAGCCTGTATACGACTTCCTAATAGTGATTAGTAGTAACCTAAGCCCTATCTCGCACCGTTATTGAGATACAGTGACTTGTTGGCTAAAAATCGCAAATTTTTTCTACCCCCCTGTCATTCACCGCCTTTGTTCAGGGTGACCCCCTTTGAATTTATGGAAAAGCTTTACGGTTCCTGAAACTTGATTCTTTTGGGCAGCCGATCATGAAGATTTGGTGAACCTAGCTTGCACCGTTTTTGACTGATCCACCCGTGTGACGGACAAACGGACGACAGAATTGCAATGGCTAAGATGTGCTATAGCAGTACCTGCTGTCACGCATAAAAATTGATGTGACGCAACTGGTTTACTTTGCAAAACCACAGTTTAACCACTCGTTATAGATAGGAGTAGTTTTAAATTCTTGATTGTCATGGTCTGGTTTTATAACTGTAAATGAATGTTGTGCCATGTTTATCTTCATTATTCAGTATTTCACGTACTATCCCAGTTGTTATCGGATTCAGGTTAGTGTTCCATTGCTGCTAACTCGGTCGTCATCAACTCGTGGTACGTCGTCACGTGCCAAGTCAACACCGCCGACACCCAAAGTGATTATCGTCTCCGGCACAGGGATGTCGTCGGCCACTACAATATCTGGACCTCCTCCACCAGTCGTTCCCACAGCGGCTGTTGTTACTGAATTGGCACCAGGTTACCACATAATTGTTTTTTTGTTAGTTTATCTTTGCTGTTTAATGTGTTACACACAAATAAGTAAAAAAAATTAAAACATTGAACATTGTCTGTTATCTTATTTTGCCTAAAACAAAGTACCAGTTTTTGTAGTTGAATATAAACTGATAATAGTTATTATATTGATAATTCTAACATAGATAGTTCTGTTTCTTATGTTAGTTTGTTGTTTCTTCTTTAGAGTAAATTGTCCAGCACTACTCCTGACAAACATTTGCTCACTTGCAGTGCTAGTGATTTCGCCTAAATCCCGCCCATCTCTGTGTAGCATGTCCTGTCTGTATCTGTTGTCGTCTGTCATACTTGCTTCCTGCTTAAGGCTGTGTTCACGCAGACACGAGTACGTGTCCGGGTTTTGGCTTACGACTCGTAGAAGCTTCACTTGTACGAGTGGAACGTTCATGGTCACTGCTACAAGCACATAATTAAACGCATGTCGGCGTGTCGGCCATATTGAATGAAATCGAATCGAGGAAATGCTTCGCAAATAAACAACAATATTTCATCACATCGCTAATAATTTTGCCAACCACGCACCTCTAGCGATGAATAATTTTATTGGATAAAAACATGACATGCACAGAAACTACTCATACAAGTGAAATTTACAGGTAACCCATACTCGTGTGTATGTGAATGGCCGCCATTGAAATACACGCAAACTCGTGTTTGCCGGAACTCGTATATGGGGTACCCGTAGAGTGCCGGACTTGTACTCATGTTTGTGTAAACGCAGCCTTAGCCATTCAGTGGCTTTGCTTGCTATTTGTTTGGCAGGTATACTTTTGGGGTCCAGTGACACACTGTGTTAGCTGGGGTCCCTGATCATCAGTGGGAGATTTGCAGGTCAAACGCACAGCCAAAACATGCAGTTGCAAATTGCTGCTGCCAACCAATGAATACAAATGATCGGATCGGATTGGCGCTTATCCAGTGACGCTTGTGACATCTGGATGTGTGCGCTAGCTTGACGGAACCTGATGTCGGTTGATGCCGGTGATGTCATACTGCAACCCCCACCATGTGCCCTCTCGGCTGTCATGCTGCTGGCCGTCGTCAGGGGGTCACGGCAGAGGCACCTGAAGAGATGTGTCATCGCGTCGGCAGAGACCTGGGGCCAAATTTTCGAAACTTTCCTAAGATATTTTCCAAAGATCTTCCTATGTCAGATGATTTAGGAATTCGGAAGAAGTTTTCTTTTACAAATTTTTGACGGCTTTCTTTGCATTTCCAAAGAACTTCTTTTTTTCTTATCTTTCTAAACTAGTTCAACCAATCAGATGCGCTTATACCGACCATGTGACGTAATCAAAACTTCTTATGAAAACTTCTTATCTCAGCATGTCCATGGGAATTGCATTATACACACCGCTTCGTTTTTAAGTTGACCCAACATCAATTTCCTTTACTTACTCATTGTTGATTTTACCGCAGTGTTACGCAAATAACCTATGACGTCACATATGACGTCTAAGCTAAGTGTCAACATTGTGTACTTTTTTGCAAATTTTGTTTTATTACACAGCTTTCTCTGTGTAGGACAATGTGAGTGCTTTTCTATATGTTTGCCTAAATTTTTCCTAAGAAGTTTTCACAGAAGTTTTGAAAATTTGGCCCCTGATCCTTCCACTGTTTCTTTGGTGTGTTTGGTGGACAATGCCAGCCATCCGGACATTCTGCCATTCTGCCCATAAGAGCTGTTTTGGCAAACGGGAATTGTCCATTCGGCAAACATGCTCGAACCATCAGATATGGTTCCACTGTATCTGTCTCCCAACAGTAGGCTGCTTCGTGCTTCGGTGGCATATTGTTTCATTCCATAGCTGGTCACGTCAGGTTACTCCTAGGATTCGGTGGAGAAAACCCATTTGAAAGATCTTAAGTTTTGCCAAGTCGGTTGCCAGGAGCGTACAGCAGAGTGATGATGACAACAGCATTAAAGATCTTCATCTTTAATGTTAAACTGATGTTGTGTCATTTCCAGACACACTCAGAGCTGAGCAAAGACACCAGATCCCTTGCCGATTCGGCATTCCACTTCATCCAAATGCAATAGAGTCGCTGGCAATGGAAGAGCCCAGGTAAATGAAGCACCGCTTCAAGTGCAGTGCCATCAAGAGTGATCACTGGTGTGTCGTATCCAAAACTCACCATCTTGGTTTTTGGCTCGCTGATGCTTAGTCCTAGTTTTGCGGCTGCACAGACAACATTATCCAGTAATGTCTAACTCGCTTCAACGGAGTCAGCTAGAAGTGCAATGTTATTGGCATAGTCCTGGTCTTGCACGGACAAATTCTTAGTGATAACAAATGTAGAAGCACCAGCACAGTTCATGATCCAGTCAATGATAAAGTTAAAAATCGTCGAGGACAGGTTGCAACCTTGTTGAATGCCAGTTGTGACGTTGAAACTGTCGGTAAATTCACCATACACTCGGAGAGTGCATTCTGCGCCCAGCGCCCTAATAGTAGTTGCGCAAGATGTTGACGATTTTGGCCGGTATTCTCTCCACCAACATTGCCTTCCACATGGAGTCATGATGCACACTGTCAAAGGCAGCCGAAAAATTGATGAAGATCGCAACAGATTTCTGTCCACTTCTGATTCGACGTTCAAAGACCTGGCAAATGAGGGGTTGGGTTGATTTGTAACAGTGATTCCATGTTTTGTCAATTTACTTTGGTTTTTTTAATACTGTAACTAATTATTAAGAGAAGATTGAACACTGGTTTGTTGTGTAGCGACTGTTACGACAGTGACTACGTCGACGCCTGTGACCACAGCTCCGGCTCCGTTGACTGCTACAGCCGCCCGTGCTGCCACTCCACATTCTGTTAGACACTTGTTCCGACATCATCGGTCAATGCCAATCATTCGCCCAAGGCTTGGTGCCATCTCCGCCCAGCTTCGAAGTACACAGGTTATCACACGGTTTACTTTGGTTTTTAACCTAAAAGCGTATTGTTTTGTACACTGTGAGGCATAAAAACACACAAATTTTTTTTAACCATCTTGAAGAAGGGTTAATCAATTTTAATAATTTTTGGTACACATATTTAAGACACAACTGGCCATCAAATGGCCATTCAGTTTCCCACCTCATCTAACATCTGCTTTTGCACTACCTGGGGAAAACAAAACTAGCAAAATATTATATTTATATTCAATGCAATATCATTATTTGATTAAAATTATGCACATTTGGCACTTTTTTTCCAAATTTCTATCACTTAGGTTGTGAGTTTGTCGAATTGTTTAGTTGTACAACTGGTAACAATAAATATTTGAAATATCGGCCATTTGTGCAAACACAGACAGTGAGGTGCATTCTCGATGCATTGATAGCAGTGTTGATAATGTTCTGTTTAAGACTTCAGCCAGTCACCTTTTGAGTTCATTGGTATTTCTAAACAGCATCCCATGAACTTGCTGCTGCATAACACTGTGATTAAATTTACTGATGTTTTTTCTTTTTTTTAATCTCATGTTGCACTTTTTCTGTTTTCTCAGGTAATGCAGCAACAGATGTTACGTGAGCTGGGAATTTGAACAGCTATTTAATGGCCAGTTATGTCAGAAATTTCTATACCAAAAACTATAAAAATCTCGTTATCCTTCTCTAATTTTCTATTAGTAATGTCACAGATGGTTTTTGGCTTTTTTGTTCATTTTTATGCTGATTTCATGTGTCTTAATTTCCCCAGGTAGTGCAGAAGCACATGTTGCATGAGGTGGAAACTTAAATAACTGTTTGATGGCAAGTTGTGTCTAGAATAGTTGTACCAAAAAATATAAAAATCCGATAATCCGCCTTTATGTTATGATAGATAAATTTTTTGTGTGCTTTTTATGCCTCACAGTGTAGATCATATTGGCATGTTTTAAGGTTTAAGTACTTAAGTACTAATGCTGTGCATAAGTTAACTATCTCAGTGTATAACCAACCAACTATCAGGTTCAACTCAGATTTCCATCCTGTCTGGCTTCGGTTTGGATGGGGCATTCGCTTCTGTCGGGTGGCAGGTGTAGCTCCATGCAGCTGAGGTGGGTTATATAAACTGAAGGGCTATATGCACCCTTTCACTTAGTAATTTAAAAATAATGGCATCTGTTGTTTTATTTTACCAGGCATTGACAGCAGCCGGTGTGTCGCCTTCAGTGTCAGTTGGTGTCGGCGTACAAGCAACAGTGTCAGCATCGTCGACAGCAACACAGAAACTGCCAGTGACTTGTGCTCCGTTGACTGCTGCTGCAAGTCATGCTGCCAACGTCGCACCATCGGTGTCATCGGTACACCTTGCCAACTCCAATCTTAGCATACAACTGAAGCCTCTCACACCTCGCATGCCTCTCATTCAGATTCGACACGAAGCCGGTACTATGCTGACTTTATTTGTCAACTTATTTGGTATGGTGTCTTGTTTGATTTTGCTCTGCTTTCATAGAAACATGGAGTTGTTATTCATTTTTGATTAATTGTAATTGAATCTAATGAGGTTTACATGCTATTTAGAATTAGTCTCATTTTCACTTCAATACAATCAGGTGAAGAGTCTGAATGTCAGTCACTTTTGGCAGCAGATAAAAAAATGGTGGCAACAGACTGGCATAGGTGTTATAAGCTATATGCACTGTGCAACATTCTTTGAATTACAAATTTCATTCCTTAATTTGTTGTAATTTGACGAACTTGGCACTGACATTTTTTCTCGTTTGTGATGTTGCAGTGTTTTCGTCTATGCGGATGAGTTTGACCGATGCAGCTGTGATTGTTGCAGATGTGGTGAAGTCAGCATCACAGCAAGCCATATCCATGTCATCAGCAGTGTCAAAGGCGTCCGAGTTACCTGCACAGTCATCTTTATCAGCATCTTCATTGTCACTGCCTGCTGCTGTACCTGCAGGTAGTAGCTGATGATGATTCTATCAAATAATCAATCATAGTTTTTATTTGGCTAAGTAATGATGACTAAGTGTTAGGTGCTCTGTGAATAGGTTCTCAATGTCCTGGAAACAGACGAGAAACGATTTTTATGAAGAGATGTTGATGAAATAACAACTCAGCAGGGGCTGTATGCATAACAATGTCGTAAATTTACTTCGAAACTAAAATCGATTTACTTTGCACGTTTGTGCGATAAGTCGCTATTCATAACGGTGTCGTAGCATTAGTCATCGCCTACGTCCAAACTAACGCTAGTCACTCCAGCGACCTGTCCCAAATATTTAGTCAGTCGTTGTTAATGTAAACTAACCTTGCTAAGGAGCAGCTGCAATCACGTCATGCATCGTAGATAATTTCTGGCGAGTCATTTACGCTATTGAAACTAATTCCAGTATTGAAAGTTGCTGAACAAAACATTTAGCATTCGATACATTTAGTTTATTTGTATCCTGCATTCTTACTTAGGCCATGGAGCGGTAATTAGGTCCAAGCACACCCAAGATTGCAGCAGACACTGGCAGCAGGCAAGTTTGCCTATATCTATTTTTAGCTGCACGCTGAGCGAGGCCGGGCACGTTTATGCCAGGAAATTTCAGAGTCAAACTACCCGACGTTAACTACGTCATGACTAGCTAGTTGCTCGCTATGACAGCGTTTTGCATGCCGTTGGATGTAACTTTCTAGTTTGGAAGTAGTTAATCGTGACGTAGGTCTTACGTTTGAACTAATCTGCGACGTTGTTATGCATACCGCTCCAGATGTCAACTTCTGGCAGGTTGTTCTAGATTGATCAGTTGATAGCTTTACAGCAGGCTGTTATGATGAATTACAAAATTTTAGGTCTCATTATATTATTACAATATTTTTGGCATAGAACATGTTTGTTTGGTCTGATTTTCCATATTAGTTGATGTTGGTATAGCCTCATAGTCTAGCAGTCGTGATCAAAAAGGACCCAGTTATTACCTGGATGGGTGACTGTCTGCAGGCAGGTAAACAGTTTTGGTGTACAACCAGCCACTTATGTCAACTCAGCCTGGCCATCCATTAGTGGGTACTGGGTAGTGGGTAAGTGCCAGCAAATGCTGGGACATAAACTGAATTACTGGCTAAACAACATTGGTTATCTTGCTTTCAGTCACACCATCCCTGCCATCATTTAGCATCTCAGCCTTCCCCAGCTAGAAATGTGTAGGGCACGCTAAGTAAATTTGACAGGGACGTTGGATCACTCTGTGATGACAGCCTCTCTGAAGTTGACCAATATTGTTCTGCTTTACGCACTCTTCACAGCCAAGCAGTTGTAGATGCACAGTCAAACTTTGTACCAAACAGAGTTCTTGGAACTACTCCGCCTGAATTATCATCATTCGAATGCTAGGTCTTTCTAGATCCATCTGCACTACTTTTGCTTAGTTACATTCGGGGGTGGCAGGTCACAATGTCGACAATAAAAATGTCGACAGTCACAATGTCGAAAAGTCAAAATGTCGACAATGGAAATGGCAAAAGTCAGAATGTCGAAAGTGTCACACACACGCGGTTCAGAACACCGGGCCCAGTAGGTGTGAGAAACATCTGTCATGCGTGCTACCAGTCGGATGTTTTTAGTCTATTGTACTTGTGTGTTAATTTCATTGCTTAAAATTTCGTAAAATCGCATGGAAATAGTTACGAATCAGAAAGGCGAACGAACTTTACTGCTTGATGGATTTGCCTACACAACTCAATGATTATTGCTCGTACAGACAACTGCCGGCAGCTCTCGGCCACGGAAACGCAAACGTTACCAAGCTCTAAATACACGAATCGGAAACCTCATTGACAACTATGCGCACACTGGCATTGGCCACTTTCTGCGCGGGATTACTCACAATGTTGAAATACACATATAGGTGGTCTATGGCAACTTTTTTTCTTTACAGGTGTTGCGACAGTCGCAACATATTGCGCATAATGTTCGCCATTCTGACTTTCGCCATTTCCATTGTCGACATTTCGACATTTTGACTTTGACACTATGACTGTCGACATTTTGACAGTGCACCCATTACAAGGCCCGCATCACTGCAGGCGTGACAGATGTTTGCTCGGACTGTGGAGTGGCACCACACTTCATTGAACATTTGTTCCAGTTTCCTGCCCGAAACAACTGACAACTCACGACCTGTGGGATGATCCAGATGCGGTGGCTGATTTTCTCAAGCTCGACAACAACTGACGAAAGAGGGGAGCTGTGGACTACAACAGCAACAACAACATAAACAGACACATTATCCATGTGTCTGTCATCTGGCAGTCTAAACTGCTGAGGTCTAAATAGATGGTGATCAGTGCTACCCTGTGGGCTTTATGGCTTGTGAAGGACTATACTTTGCTTTTTGGTGATGATACTGATTTGTGCGTGTGTGTCGTTTCTGTATGCAGCACTTGCTCTGAACGTGATCCGATCTGTGAGCAGCACCGGCCTGACATCTGCGGCAAGTAATGACCAAGTGTTAGCAGTGTCATTGCCACTGTCAGCAGGCTATAACAGTAATGTCAATACAGCATTGACCTTGACTCCTGGCACTCCACGAGTTGTTACGCTGGATAACATTGTGCGTGTTACATCAACTGTTACTCCGTCCTCTGCCTTAGGTGTGTACTGCCCCACACATGACTAGTAACTAGCATTTCGCATTGTATGCAGTGCTTTGTAACTGTTAATTATAAAAGTAACATGAACAGCATCTCCCTAGGTTGAAGTAAACACTGTTATAAATAAGACCGAGACGAACACGGACAATTCCATTCGTGAACACTACAGCTACTTAGTCAGTGCACACTTGTTGCTGGTTTCCTTAAAAGTATTTTTACACTTTTTTAGTTAGTTTTGCTTAGTGACTTGGGTTGTATTATCCAATTTTGCTTAATTGGTTCTAGGCATGCTGGCTCTTAGTGCCATATAGAGTTGTGAGTTGTCAATTCTTTGTAGAAACTATTTCGTTTTTCTGTGATGAACTGCAGAATATATTGAACTTTGTTGTTGTTGCATGGAGGTGGTGGTCGGATTATACTGAGTGACGGTGGAGGAATACGACGCAATGTGATCGTGGTTCAGAAGCCGTCGTTGGCATCAGCGACAACGACAACAACGTCTGTTGTCACTGTCACACCTGTGAGCAGTGTGTCACATGAGGGCAGTGTCACACCTGTGACAAGTGATATTATACCCGTCAGTGTCAGCAACATGTCTCTGTCACCAGTAAAAGTCTCGAGTGCATTTGAACAGGTGAAATGTCTGAGAATTTGACAGACATCGGGGAATTGGCAGAGAATTTATCCAAAAAAATGTCAATGAAAAGAAACTTGTCAGAGAAAATTTATTATTGTTAACTTCACACGTTGTTAACTACTCTTGGCTCCAGTCTTATCTGTCTAACAGAACCCAGTCAGTGCGCATTGGTCATCACTCCTCAACTCCAACCAGCTGCACCACCGGCGTTCCTCAAGGATCTATCCTTGGGCCATTGTTATTTGCGACATATACTTCACCGATTGCAACTATTACTCACTCTTTCCAGGTTTGTCATCAGCAATATGCTGATGACACTCAGCTCTTCATTGCGTTAAATCCATCCGATCCATCATCTGATATTGCTAACCTCAATACCTGTCTGCACGCTTTACAGTCATGGTTTTGCCTCAACGGAATGGCACCAAATCCTGATAAGTCAGATGCGATACTACTTGGTACTTGTCAGCATTCCAGAACCTTTGCTTCTGTCTGTTCTGTTGATGTTGCTGGCTGCTCAGTTTTATTGTCTGACAACATAAAGATTCTCGGTGTCACTCTGGACTGTCACCTTTCTTTGGATAAACACATCAACTCCATCTGCAAATCTGCTTATTATCACATCTGGTCACTCCGCCATATTCGTTCGGCCATCACTGATGATATGGCCAAATCAGTCACTTCTTCCCTGGTCTGCTGTCACTTAGACTACGCTAATTCTCTTCTTTTCGGCACCACTCAGAAAAATATGAACCATCTTTAATGCATCCAAAACACACTTGCCAGAGTTGCTGCCAGTCACGCTCTCCCTCATGGTACTCGCCTATCTGATATTCTCCAGGATCTGCATTGGCTCCCAGTTGATCAGTGCATTGAATTCAAACTTGCCACATTGATGTACAACATTCTCAACTCCTCTCAACCTGCTTATCTACGTTCTCTGCTCAGTTATCGCACTCCCACGCGTTCTCTGCGTTCTTGCAACACCAATCTGCTGTCAGTTCCACATGTCCGCGCAACCTTTACCTCCCGCGGTTTTAGCATTGCAGTCTGGAACTCACTACCCTCTAGCATCCGCGGTTCTACCTCTGGAGACACTTTCCGTCATTTTTTTTAAAACTCATTGCTTCCAGCAGGCCTACTGCTCCTCTTAGCGGCTCAGCCAAGTGCGTCAGATTCAGCCACTGGCTGACATTGTGCACCTTAAATATGAACCTGCTATTGGGGCAGCAGCAACACTGTTTAGTAGCATAGTATAAGCATAATGATATTTTAGAACGTGCAAGTTTTGGTGCATTGCATTATGCTGATATATGATACGATATGATAACTTATTTGCTCTGGACAAAGTGCCAATTAAATTACTTTAACGTTAGAATGTCTGTATACATTGTGGAGAGCACTGATACAAAGTGTTGAAGAAATGTTCACTGTAGAATGTCACTGTAGTTTTGTTTTACATTGCAGGGAAGGCATGTAAAGTAGTAGAATATTAGATGGCACCTAAAGAGTTAAAATATACCACCGATGCATTGTTGCATCACAGTAGTGACTAGTGAATGGCGTGACATGTAGGAGCTGGTGAGTTTCATTCAGAAAAATGACCACCAGCAGCAACAAGCCAAGGATAAGATCTCTACACAAGTACAACTCACTTCTAGCCAGACTTCTGTAAACCAGTCAATACAGGACACTACAGCACTGGTGAGCAGTTGTTTACAGTTTTGGGTCGGTATTTGTACTGTGATTGCTAGGAATTTTCATGGAAATTTATCAGTTCTTTCTTTTAAGATTTCCCGAGTTTGCTAAGGGAATTTGTTTAGTTGATATGTATAGTTGATATTGTGTTAATACTTCTAAAGCTTGTATAGTTCACAGCCAATCATGTGATGGTATGAGAATAGAAATGCATTTGGAGCATTGTCTAGTGCTGCTTCGCCATGCTGCCTTGTTGTTGTACATGTTGCTATTATTTTACAAATATTTTCTAAGCATAAGCATGTCATAACTTAGCCCAAATAATAATCGATAGATGTTGACGATGATCTGGATCTGGGAATGTTTTAAAGGATTTTTTATTTGCTGTTATAGAAACTCAGTGATGGAGCAGTGACAATTCTCAGTGCAGTACTCTTTGGTTACTTAGGCCTAATTCATGTTTTCTGTATCGGAATACAAGAAGCCGGTGGTTGGTTGGTGTAGTGGTTAATGTGTCAGTCTTGAAGTTGCTCAACTTGCTATATGCCCAGCTCGATTCTGCCCAGCAATCACCCAGGTCACCTCAGCCTTTCATCCCTCGGGATAGGTAAACAAAGTACCAGCTTGCTTGGCTGGGGTTATAGTGGAGTATGTTCACTTGTTTTGGGTGGCAGGTACTGTCTTGTGCATTTTGCAATTGTACTGAGTGCTTCGGTCAACTCAGCCCTTCACCTTTGGTGGGTTGTGAAATGAGTAGTAGATTATGGATTGTGTGGTGACTGGTCAACGCCCTTTGTGGCTGATTTCTGTGGTGGTATGTCTGCATGCTGCACTGCCGGTTTCTTTTACCTTCAAGTGCTGTGTATACAGGGCTTGGTGAGCATGGAGTTTGATGTTGTATCAACTGCTGCAGCATCCGTTGAGCTTCAGCACACAGACATCGATGCATCAGAACATATTACAACAGAAACTGAACATAACTTTAAGCAGAGCACAGCTGTGGACAGCAGGGAGCTTACAGCTGAGGACCTGTTATCATCCAGTGAGCAAACTGTATCTTTGGACAGTCATGAGGCTACTCTGTCTTCTGATAGTACAACTTTTCAGGCTGAATCTTCCAGTGGCATTTCACAACTTGAGGCTAAACCTTTCAGTACTGTTTTACAGCATCATATTATGCCTGCCGAGTCTGGTGTGACTTTAAAAAGTATTGCTGTTGAGGTTTTAACTGCTAAAGAATTATCTTTGCCGAAGGCTGTGCCTGCTGATCTTGACTTGCTGCATAAGGCTGAACGTGAATTACAGCATAAAGCTATAAACATTGGCAGTGATGTACAGAATGAGGTTATACATACAGACATTGTGTTGGATGAAAAGGTTCAACCTCTTCGTGATGAGTTAAGCATTCAGTCAATACCTTATGATACTTTTTCACAGCAGAAGGCTGAGTTGCAGCATAAATTTGTTCAGAATGACAATGAACGTATACCTACTGATAACGTGTTGCAACATGATACTGCATCCACTGAGGAAAAGGCTCAACCTATAAATGATGAGTTAAGACTTCAGGCAATGCCTGCAGATAGCTTAATTCAGCAGAAGACTGAACCTGGCAGTACTGTTTTACAAAATGAGGCTCTGCCTGATGAAGATGAAGATACGATAAGGGACGATATTGCCATAGACAGTGATGGGACTGTAGTAGAGTGTTGTGAAAGCAAGGTGCAACTTGACAGCATTAAAGAATGTGATACTAACGTCGGAATTGTTACAGACGTATCTGACAGAGGTGAGATAGACTTGTTACCAACAACTGCAGTTGAAACTACTGCAATCAGTTTGCAGGGGGAGACTGATATGGTAAAAGAAGTGGGTAATATGGAATCCGAGCTTGCTGCCATAAACAACCCATTACAATCCATGCATGATGATGATGATGAATGTCCATTAGATGCAGTGCAGGATGCAGAGCTACCAGATCTCCGTCGTCAGGACAGTTCTATTGTTCTTGTGGATTCAGCAGCTGTGAATACTGCTTGTGATGTGCCTGATATTGAAGACAAAGCTGCCAGTGCAGATATTGATGTTTATTCATCCAATAAACAGCTTGTTGATCAGCAGAGTAATTCTTTTGAAAGTACTGAATCAGATGCGTCACAGGTTGCTTCTGCTGGTGTTACCAGTGATGTCGTGGTAAGGCTTGTTAGGCTTGAGCCAAGCATCAGTGAAATGTCTTTCAGCGACCTTAGCACAAACGACTTGGACAGCGACGCAACCAGCTCGCCAGAAAATTGTTTCAGCAATGACAACCAGCTGGCAACAGACAGTAGTGACCCAGCCAAGTTGGCAAAAACAGCAGAAGTGGATGAAAATGAATCAGCGGCATTGTTGAATGACGAAAGAAACGGTGAAGGCAGTGAATTAATGACTGAAGATAGAAGAACAGCCAGTGCATTTGTTGATGCGGATGGGACACTGAATTCAGTCAGTGTATCTACTGAGATCTGTGACGGTGCTAGTCTGCTGCAACAAGACTCTGCCAATTGCAACTCTAGTCCTAGCCATGTGAATGCCGTTGTTGATAGCAGCAATGCCCATACTGATGGTATAGCAGAAGACATTGATCACGTGGATATGCCAAAGGTTAGCACTATAGCTAATGGTTGTCAGTATGTTAATGGTTTTAACATTTTGATCGATTTTTTTCAGCAAACTTAAAGGTCTGATTTTGAATTGAGCTAGTTGTGTAACTGTAGCATTGTGAGTAATTTTTTTTCATCTCAGGAAGGTAAAACTTTGTCCACACGGAATGGTGGGGCATGGGCCTGATGTCGATTGTCTTTATCAGTTTTTACATTGGCTTCTTTCATGTATTGACCTCAGTCTGAATTACTTTTTCCAACTTAGCTGCTAGCATGTAAACAGCCACCATAGTTACATATGCTGAGATTTTAGCACCTGAACATGAATGTTTTGGCAGCCACTAGAACTGTTCAAATTTAGTTAGATTGCTGTCAGTCAGAGCATCCAGCTGTAGCTATGATTATGTTAGGTGTATCACTGGGATCCATGTTTCGTGTCTTTGTGGTCGATTTTTTTCAGAATGAGGAAATGGATCACAATGATGGAAGTCCATCAACACCGAACAGTTGGAATTCCATCAAAAGTATGATATTATGCCCCTTGATACTGATATGAACAGTATGGAATTATAGTTTTAAGTACTTTATAAATTGCTTATCATGGTATTATTGACTACTTCAACCTTAGGATAAATGTGATTGCTTTACATCATTGCATTGCAGTGTAAAGGTCTTTTTTGCTCTTTTTGCTCAGTACTACATGTTTTTCGTTTTTTCATCTTTATTAATAGCATTTGGTTTTGTTTCTAATTTTCTGGCATTGCTTTGCAGGTTGTGAACTGTGTCTGAAATTTAAGGTGTTTTGTTTTCTTTTGTATCATTAAGCAGGTGCACATTCCTTTCTCTATGACACTGAGTTTATAGCTGCATATATGAGTAAATCTTGGACTTCTTGATCACCACTTTATTGCTCTAACCACTGTGCTGTTTAAACACAGATTGTGGGATAGTTTAAATGAGCAGCAACTATAGTACTGTGTGATTATTAATTGTGTTTCAGACAACAAATCAGGCAGCCCCAATGTTGGATCGCCATATCTGGTTCTCGGTCGAAGGAAACGTAAACCTCCTGTGCCATTTATTTACGACGATAAAATGAATTCAGTTACACCAAGTTGGATCCGCTTTGCTTTGAGGTGAACACTGTTTTTACGCGTGATGGCAGAATGCTTCGCACGTCTTAGCCATCGTCTAGGCGTCTGTCTGTCTGTCCATCTGTCCGTCCGTCACACCCTGGCACTGTGTCAAAAAGGTGCAAGCTAAAATCACAAAATCTTCACCATGGGCTGCCTCGAGGTCTCTAGTTTTTGTGACAAAATTTTGTGCCTCTAGGTGCGGCAGTTCCCCTCGAACAAGGGTGTCAAAGAGGGGTTAAAAAACATGAAGTTCTTCCCGAGCCATACGACCCATAGGGCGGCGCTGATCTCCATTTCCTAAGGCCCTCAGCCAGACACCAGTTTTTACACTGCGAGACCCAGGATACACGGCCAGTGTATCGCGTGGTGTGCCTATTTACATCCCAGCGGTGAAGCCAGTACCAAATTATACTGCTTGGTGACAGAGGCACATGTGTGTGAACAAGTTGCTTAAGGTCGTTACCCGGCAGTGTCCCGGTGCGGAGTCGAACCTGCGCCTTTGAGTAACCTCAGGATTACAAGTCTGACACGTTACCGTTAGACTACCGAGCCACTTCAAAGAGGGTACCCCTCTTTAGAAGACGTTATTTTGACCCTATTGGCTTTTCTAGTGTGAAAATGGTTGCAGATAGGTACACACATGTTGCTTATCATAACAAGCACTGGTGACAGGCTTTCTAGATTTATCAACATTGATGACCTTGAACGACCTTGAACCCCCAAAATTTTTTTGTGATTTCTGGCTGCGGCACACATTTTAAGAATGAATTGCGCCAAAATGGCTGGAGATGGACTTGGACAATCTGCGTATGACATTTTTAGCATAGAATGTACATTTTTAAGAATCTAAGTTTCGATGTCTTAAATTCAAGAAGTCTTCCATTCCATATTTAAGTACTCTTTCAAGATGCATTAATATCTTATTGCTGTAGGCCTAACCAAGCAACCCCATCTCTCAGCCATAGTCCAGTCAAGGCGCCTATCCCTGTTCAGACACATTGCACGAATGCTTGATGAAACAGATGCAAAACAGATCTTAACAGCTTCCCCTGCAGGAAACTGAAGGAGACCACTGAGACGTCCTCGTATTACATGGATGAAAACCATTCAGCAGGATCTGAAGTCCAGCGACCTCAATATGGACGACACAGTTGACCTGGCTCAGAACTGTCCACTCTGGAGATTGATGTCTACGTTCGGCGCTACGCACTCTTAATGGTGCTTGCCAGAAATGATGATGGTGGTAGGCCTACACTGATTGCTAAAATGGCAGGACTGCTGCTATCGCGCGTTGCATGAGTTTTGGTCAAATTACTTGTTTCTCTAATAATCTCTTGCAATTATGGCACTGCATACTTCTGTTTGATGAGTACTGACAACCACTGATGTTGGATTGAGTGAGCAATTGCATAATAGCACATCAGCACAAAGTAGGCTATCTGTGTCAGTGTTTAGTGTCATTGGTAATTATTTTATAGAATAATCACCACTGTGAGCTACAATAGATGAAGACATTGTATTATATACAGTTATACAGTGACTTAAAGAAATATATTTTGTAAAAGCTAAAATGCGAAAGAATTTATAGTATCAGATACTGAGAAGTATCTTTGTCTGCTGTTATTATAGTATTGGCTTTTCAGGAGTATGTGAATAACTGATTACTGCACAGTCACAGAATGGTACATAATGGAGTTGCAAATTATAATATATACCTTTACTTTAATTCATCTAAACAGCAGCATGAAATGAACACAAAAGACTAGACTGTGATTCAAAAGAGAGATTGCACATGGCAACATAAGTTAGACAGATAGTCGTAAAGCAGGTTTGAAATCGGCTAAGCATGAAAATCTATCTGCACTTTTCGATAGTGGTTGCTGGTACTGGAACATTCTAATAATGCACATGTTTATGTGATTTCAGTTGACTGAGCCTTGATGTGAGTGTATTAGTTGACATTAGGTGACTTCACTTTTTGACTCAGACTTTTGCTGAGCCTAAACTTCGGTCTAAGTAGGTACTTAGACCGAAGTTTAGGCTCAGCGAAAGTCAAGTCAAAAAGTACCTACTTAGACCAAACTTTGGCCGAACTAACCTGACTAAGGTTGATTCGATTTGCATGGAAGAGATAGCTTTAGCCTTTAGGGCTAAACTTTTGCTGAGCCTTAATCCACTTCAACTTTTGACTTTAGCTGAGTGAAAACATGGCGAGTATTTACAGTCCTACACGTACGGATAGTTTAGTAAATTAAACCAGTCTGGTACGAAAAATAAATGCCATAATCAGAACACAATGATGTAAGACATTGCGTAATTGCATCATTTGCGTGTGCGGCACAATTAAATAAGCAAGTCCAAGCGTAGCTGGTTGATTTTTTCCTGTTAGGTTTACCAGTTTTTTTGCTATATTTAATCGTTTTGGTCTAAGTTCAGATTTTAGCTTTAGCTTTAGCTCAGCGAAAGTCAAAGTCAGAAAGTGAAGTTGTCCAGTGTGTTATGTGTGTTGCCAGTTTACTGAACCGAGTGATGAAGCTACGCAACCAGAGCGCTGACAGACATTACACCAGCCCAGCAGCTTGGTTTAATGAGCCCGGTAATTTGCATTTGGTTATTCTGCTCAGCTTTCTGTTCAATTATCATTAGTGTTGGTTTTTTAATAGGTCCGGAATTGTAAGAGAACAGTTGTGAACAATTGTTTGTAAAACTTATATTCTTTCATTGTTTTGATGCTGTTGGTTACATGGCAGTGACGTTTACTGGCGTTTACAATTTATTGCTTTAAAACTCCTTTGGTCACAAAGCAGCAGGGAATCATTATGAACCTGATTTATCTGGAAAATAGTCGTAAACAATGTGTGGTAGTAACCGATACTTGATGCTGACTTTGCCTAAGAAACCTTCCCCCATCCTCCAATAGACAGCATTCTGAGATTGATGACTGTCTGGAGGATTCGAGGGAAGATTATTATAACTGCCGTTATTCTTAACATATGCACACTTATAATCGATAGTTCTTACAATTTTAGGTTTAGGTCATTCTTTTTGTTTTATGTTCCATATCATGTGTTTCTATGAAAGTTAAACTTGCTGTTCCATTATTGTAAAGGTTAAACTTTTTGTTCCGTTATTATGTCTATGTGCATTGCCTGAAAAGGTGGTCCTCAAAATGACCTAGCTATACTGAGTTGGGCGGAACATTAAACTCTACTCACTCACTCACTTTGCTTAATAAACTGCTGTGATGGTAAACCCATTTTTTATTATTTATGTAGTTGATATTGAGAAAACGGTTTTGAATTGGTAAGTTTTGATTGATGTTACATTGACAGTTGATGAGCGCGAGGTTCCTGATTACTATGACATCATCAAGAAGCCGATGGACTTTGGAAAGATTAAGAAGAAACTTGAGGTACACCGACTACTGACACTGCGATAGTTTTCGGAGCAGACTTATATTTTGCTGGCGTTTATTATTATTATTCCTTTTTTCCTCGCGAGATCTCCGAACTCTGTCAGCCAATCTCCACATAATTTTACACCGATGGGAAGTCTGCTCGATTTTATAATGCCGATCCAAAATTTTGGGGCCTCCCTCAAAAAACATGCAAAATTTGGCGCAATTTCGGACGACTTTAAAGTTTGATGGCAGATATCTCACAAATGGATGAAGATATTCAAAATTGGACAAGTATTCCTCCCATGTTAGGCAAAAAAGTTTGTTGAATGTTGAACTTTGGTACACTAACTTCGAAGATCTAGAGGTGGAATCATACCACGCAAATTGGCCTCTAGGGGGTGCTGTATCCCCAAATTTTTACATGTACTAGAGAATGACCAAGTTTTACACCAAGTTCTGCACACACCATCGGGGATGGGTTTTCCCCTTTGCAATTTTACGCGCGAAAGCAGCTACTGCTTTCAGCGCGTCTTAGCCGTCGCAATTCTTTGCCTGTCTGTCCGTCTGTCACACAGGTGGATCAGTCAAAAATGGTGCAAGCTAGGATCACCAAATCTTCACCTTCAGGTGCCTGGAAAACTCTAAGTTTCAGGAACCATAAAGCTTTTCCATAAATTCGAAGGAGTTCACCCCCGAATGAGGGCGCTAAATGAGAGGGGTGGGCAAAATTTGCGATTTTTGTCCAATAAGGTCCGGTTTTTCCATCTCCAATCAAATCAAATTTGATGTTCGATTTACTGATCTTCGATTAACTTGATGTTCAGAATTGATCGTCGATCAACTGTGTTTCGTTTTTCCATGCATTTTCGATCTCCAATTACGTGATCAATTACGCGATTAGCTGATCGGCCATCAACCGAGCCTACTTTATGCCAATCTGATTGGCTGAGAGTGACCTCAATTTGCGGTGTTGTGCTAATGGGCATGCGCTGCGTGTGGACGCTATAGGCAGTAAACGTCGTCATAGCAACGATATCAATGATACGTCTGCTGTCAAAAATACGTTCTAACGCAAATCAAATTATACGGGAGCGTCTATCCTTTTTATTTCTCCACAAAACACTATGCACATGCATGGAACTTTATTTTAATGCGTGAATTGCCGTTCTGAGCAGCGAAGTGAAGCGATGTTTCTGGTGCGAATAAGCAACGAACTGCAGATCGTCACGTTTAATCGTCAATTATCTGACTTGATACGCCAATATTCGGCCATTAACTTGATGGGAGATTTGATGGACGATTAGTCGCTAATTGGCGATGGAAAAACGGTTATTGAGACGATCTCAGATCAAGTACTGAAGTTGATCGGAGATCAGTTTAATCGGCCATTAAATGTGCATGGAAAAACCGGACCTTAGTTGCTGTATCTCAGTAACGGTGCGAGATAGGGCCTAGGTTACTATTAATCACTAATAGGAAGTCGTACACTGGCTCTCGATTGGCGCCGAATTCAATGACCTTGAACGCCAAAATAGGG
>Ga0209367_1002316_pt1 | contig 25015 bp, 17 predicted proteins | sample WorMetLIZISLAND2_FD_187412 | JGI IMG/M metagenome (GOLD analysis project Ga0209367, IMG submission 187412) | Marine gutless worms symbiont microbial communities from Max Planck institute for Marine Microbiology, Germany - Olavius geniculatus... ... | reverse complement strand
GCGTTATACTTCACCTATTTGGGGGGAAGCCCCCCGTAAACGGATTTTCACCAAATTTTGCACATCAGGAGATATGCTGGACGTAATCATTTCTGCCAATTTTGGTATGGGAAAATTAAGGGGTTTGGGAAATACGAGGGGTCAAATTTTGGAGTTTCCCATTGAAATGGCTGGTCACCTTTACAACAGGGCTGGCGCTACCGCGCAGCCTGTGAAAAATAGAAAGTAAAAACAGAGAAAAATTCGCCCTCGTCCTCACTTTTTTCGCCGGCTGCAACCGGAAGCAGCAAAACACATAATTTTAGGCCTTACGCGTGTCTAGATCAGTTTATGCTGTATATGTGACAGGTACTCGTGTATCGTTGGACGCCGTCAAACGTCGTCTACAAAGCTCATCTGGTGCTCATCAGTTCTCATCCACAGGCTTGTCACGTGACGTGGCTTCAGCTATGTCCGGTCGCGCTGACCGGCCGCCGCCCGTGTTTATCGCCGACATCACACTTGTACTGCCCAAGATCGTCGTCCAGCCGAACTTTGACGCTATCCAGGCGACTGTGAACAAAGCGGTTCAGACCGTGATTCGTGTGGCCGAGGCGGTGCCTCAGTGGGAACATTTGAGCACCCAGCAGCATCATCAGAAACAGGTGAGTGCTTGCGTTCGAACCAACGGCGAATAACAATACATCGTGTTTCAAATAACTTATCATATATGTGCAAAAACTGTGACTGATTTTTAGAATTTTTTTCTGATACACAGGCGACAAAAGTTGCCAAAAATGTCGTTAAATATTCCACCAGACTTAAAAGATGCTGCCACACTACCTTGTAAAATCGATGCACAGCAATGCGATTCATAAAAAAACTACTTCGACTACTTCGATTATTTATTATTGTTTTGCTATCTGTTTTAAATCGACTGTTTATGCTGTCTTAAAAACTTGACTCTACTCCAATCCCGAACAGAAAACGGCATTTTGCACAATCTTTCGCGAAAGCGATTACGTCCACGAAACCTATATCACTGTTTACACAAAATATTATAAATTACAAAAATGCGTATTTTAAATAAGCCTACCGTATTTCGAAAGTTTGTTAACTGGAGTACATTTGCGCGGAATTTCATTTATACTGATCAGCATTTGAGTGGCTGATGTAAATTAAAGGCTGAGTCGCAGGGCGGCGGCGCAGAGGCTGATTCGACTGACGTGAAGGCGTACAAATCACTGGCGCGAATCGTAGCCGAGCAGAAGGACATCATGAAACTGTCTTATCAACTCAGCTCGGTGATTGCGTCACTGCGTCCTGAGGTCAATGAAGTCATCAGCGGCTTCAGCAGCAACTATGACGAGCTATGGACCGCGGTCAGTTCTGCTTTTTTCTGTCTTATAATTACCTCCCTATAAAGGTAAAAAAAGGCAAAAGTGGTGATATAGCTCTTAATAGGAAACCCTTCACAGAGCAACGGAGCGTCACCTGCCATATGGGATCACACAGTGTTAGCTCCCACCCGACACAGGTGAACGCGCTTCGCCTTAACCTCAACCAGACAAGCCTGTACTCGATTTACCTACCCCGGAGGGATAGAAAGCTGAGTTGACCTTGGTGTTGGTTGTGTACCAGTTTGCTGACAGTCACCCATCCAAGTAGAACCACTTGATAGTGTTTTGACTGGGAATTGAACCCAGGGCCATTCGATCGATTGAACATACAGATCGACTGAAATGAACAGAAATGTAGGCTACTCCTGCCTGTGTACAGAACCGTACACTAGCTTTGTTTAATATCTTTTATAGTCCCAGTATTGTTTCCTTCACTAATAATAGCGTTGTTGCGTAAGCCGTCCACTACAATAGTATATATGAATATAATGTTGTCACTTGTTACAGAACATGCAGACGAAGGTGAACGAACTAATGGCCACGAAGCCGATCATGTCCGAGTTTGATGCCATCTTCCGCCACTACACGGTAGGCCTATAACCGCATGCACCCACAGTTGACTCACACTGTATCAGCTGTCTGACCGAATTTCGGGTCAAATGTTGAATAGTAATCTATTAAATACCGTCACCACTCTTGTCATTCATTATCCCGTCGTTCTTTTATTTCAGTCTCAAACCTTTATTTTTATTTTGTTTTCATTTAATTGACAAGCGCTTAGTTTAATTTGGCACCTTTTGGCTTTGTTTGGGCTGTTGTACTGTTGTGCTGTTAAGAAACTGCTCACTCACTCACGCTAGATTGTTATGACGTCACGCGATGTTTGAGGAAAAACTAACCCCTCCTCCTTGCCCCTTTCGTCACATTTCGTCACAAAGCTCTGCCCCCATGAAGTATGACGTCATAAACTTTAACCGCTTCCTTTCACAACATGTAGTACAGTTTCAGTCAATCTACATTATGACATACGAAAATTATATCCGCTATCAAAATTGTTCGCTGTTAATTTACGTGCAAGAACGTGTGGAACTAAGCTCAGGGTTTCGAAATGTTTCTCTGTCTACTCGTTCTGTCACAAACGGCAAGTTAGCGACGTGAATTTGGCTGTCCATTGTGCCTTCCCACGTATGTGATGTGCGTGACGTCACACTGCCTTTTACCCTTTTTCTGTGTCATACGTCGTCAGAATAATCTAAACACCTCCTCCCTGTCGAAGCGTGACGTCATTTATAGACGACTTCTTTGGCCACGTGCGTTTGTGCGTAGAGAATGGAGGTCTCGGCCTCGGCTTTGAACAACTGGCCTAGGCCTCGGCTTCATGTTTTTGGCTTTGGCCTCGGTAGTTTGGCCTCTTGTTTAACGTCATTGGTGTCTGTGTCCCAGAGTATGGAGGAACGGGTCGGTGAGTTGGCGGCTACGTTGAGAGTCGGTGCGGTCCAGCTGCAGACGGAGCAGCTCCGCACTGCGCTGGCGATAGAATGTGGCGCATGGAAGCAGGCGTACGCGCGCCAGCTGAACCGACACTGCGCGGACGTCATGGACGAACTGCACAAGTACTTCCGTGTCATGCAGCGTCGACTGGACCACCCACTGCGAGACCTCGAGGACATACGCACCTATAAGGTACGTACGCGCGCGAGGCAGGAAACTCAGTGGTGAAGTCGAGGGGGACGTATGGGAACGCCGTTTTCCTAAATTTGTTTAGGATGATAACGTTTTCTTAAACAGGCCAGCCGAGACGGAGAGGGATAAGGAAGATAGGTTACACCAGAATGCGCCATTTAAAAAACATATTAAATTTTTTCTTTCCAGAGAGGCCCAGCGAGAATGTTTTCCCGGGCCCCGCTGTAGCTCTTGGCGTCTCTGTTCTTAAATGTCAGTACAAGTGGGTAGTTTGTCTTAGGCTTAGTGTTAACAGATACGAAATTGCTTTTAAATACGTTTGCCGCTAGGGCTCCATGCAGGAACTCGCTAAGGCAGCTTGCAGCACTCCCGCAGACTCTCTAGCTCGATTAAAGAAAGCCTCCTTCGAATTTGGGGAAAGGAGAAAAGGGGAAAGTGTTCCCAAAAATAAAAAAAATACACCATAGCACTGAATAAAGTAGACACTGCTTTTTGTAGTGTGCTTGATTTGGACTTTTAAAACATTTTCCTAAAGTATAGAGTTAAAGTTAACGTGAAAGAATTAATAGCCATAACGAAAAAGCTATAACGAGAAGACGGACTTATTATATTTTCCATTATAGAACAGGGACATAAGCATCAGTTATTCCGTGCATTTTGTATGTGTTCGTGCAAAAGGTGGCATTGACGGACATTCGCGAGGCAGAAATTCGAATCGATCTAATGATCCTACCAGTGGAAGAAGCGTACGTGATGCTCAACAAATATCAGCTGACTTTCAACGACGGCAACGCCGAGCGTGTCGATACAATCTCGTACAGCTGGAAACTACTCAAGCAGCAGGTTTCGCTTTCGTTTTGGCCCAGTCCATAATGTATTTTGTATAGGCTATTAGGCCGAGCTAAAATTAGTGTGAAGATTTTACAGTAACACAGTAATAAAATATTAATAAAAGTAATACTATAATAAAGTTAAACACTGATATTGGACATACATGAAAAATTAGGCCTATGTTAGTGTAAATTAGTTAAGCACTGTAGAGCATTGTATATCGGTGTATTTTCTTATTTATTTGCTCATTTTTCACACTTGTTTATTTTACATTTTGCTTTGCTGCGTGTTTTTCGCTTTCATCACTGCGGATGAAGACAGCAAACGTCATTGTATAAGACAGGGTACTGTATGCGACACACTTGAGGTGTGCTGGAGTCTTTAGTGACGATGTTATTACAAAGTTTTTTCCTGATTCTGACAGTGAAAAAATTTTAAAAATCGGTCAGTATTTGACGTATGTCTGCGTCTTTGTGTCCGCTGTCTGTCGTCGATCTGTCCGCAAAACTGCGATCGCTAGTAGTCGCAAGCCACGTCGCCTATCGGCTTGTATATACACCGTGTCTCACAAAAACGGGACCACTTTTATTTTTTGAATAAATCTGTGAAGCATTGGCCGATTTTGGTAATTTTTAGCAAGCAACAGCAGAAGGAAATTTGACGTAAATGATTGTAGTCTAGCCTACCTCACCTTAATACCGTCGCTACACTACCTTGCAAAATGCACAAGTCGTAGTTTGGTCGTTTACCACAATGAATTCATACTGAGTAGTGCACGCGTTGGCTCAGAAAATTATTGAGATTACAAAGCATTGAAAATCTGTTATTTATTCAAAAATAATAACATGCATCTAAGATCGTACGTCGACGAACTAAAACGACACATCATCAGCGAGTGAGTCGCTCTGAGTCAGGCCGTTATTGAACGTGCTGTCGGCGAGTTGCGTCAACGTCTACGCACTTGCGTTTGCGCTAGAGAAGGACCTCTTGAGCACGTTGTAGTAAAGACTTTTGACGTTGACCGATCGAGTAAAACAACTGATCGATTGGCTGATTGATTCTAACAGTGTCAGCAGATGAATCTGAAGCTACAGACCGTACAGCCGGAGTTCTTGGCTAAACTGCTGCAGGACGTCGAGGCGTTCAAAGGCAACGTCGACGACTTCGTCAACGACTACACTGACAAGTTAGTCTTTTATTATCAGCAACAACTGTCTCACGAAATTGTTCTGAAATTATTTTCTTGGACATTGGCCTCATAGTTAGCTAATCAATAAACTGTAAATTTAGCAATGGTTATTACTACCTTGGCTATAGACTACTGTAAAAATTTCTGACTGATCTACTTAATAGTTTTTTTTCATTTTTTGATTGGTCAACGTTGTTTCACATGATTTGGGACGAATCGATTATCTAGTGTACATTAGTGTACGGCCATTGCAGATTTATGTAAGGGCTTAAAACATTTGGCCCGACTAGGTGTGTTTTAGCCGTTTGATTTCTATGCCTCGTCTGGACCTAGTCTGTCCGCTGTTGTCGATTTTAGACCACCTGAATTTCTACGACCGTTTTCAAAGATTAAATCTGGTCACTTATCAACTTATCAGCTACATAATAATAATATGGGTATGCGTGTTGAATGGACTGCAGAGGTCCAATGATCGATGGTATTGAGCCGCGCGAAGCTTCAGATCGGCTCAACTTCTTCATGGTTCGCTTCGACGACTTATGGCGCAAGTACGTCACCTACTCGGGCGGAGAACAGCTCTTCGGACTCGAAGTAAGTAGCTAATAGCCGAATTTGATGCTTTTTTTGAAAAGAAACTATGCCGTCACACAGAAGACGTACCACAGCCTATAACCGTTTTGTTTTAGGTTGTTTTGGTAGCATTCCGTAGCAATTCACTCTTCAAGTGTGCGCCACCACTAAAAGTCGCAAAAAATCAGTCCGATTTTTACGCATCCAACTGTCAGCGGTCGGTCGTTCCATGCACGGGTTAGGGTTAACCACGAACTCGGGAAATCAGTCTCATTAACTCATGGCACGTTGTTACACGCGCGCCAAAATTTAGCATGGAACAATATGCGCACTGATAGTTAAGGTCAACATCTGGTTAGCAAATCTGTGAATTAACCCAGGCATGAAATAATCGACCTTTATTGACTTGTTGGTGGCGTGGCGTAGTAACGCTTTGTGTTTGATCAACGAAGTTGCTCTACGCCGCGCCGGGTTACTACTTGGATGGGTGACTGTCTGCGAGCAGGTAAACCGTCTCGGTATGTGACTAGCCGCTTATGTCAACTCAGCCTTTCATCCTTCCTGGGTAGGTAAATCGAGTACCAGTCTATCTGGCTGGGGTTAAGGCGGGGCACGTTCATCTGTGTCGAGTGGCAGGTAACACTGTGTGTTCCTATGCGGCAGGTAACGCTCAGTAGCTTTAAAATGGGCCTCCAATATAACACAACCTTTGACCTTTAATCTTTGTATAGGTGACGGAGTACCCTGAACTGCAGCGGGTACGCAAGGAACTCAATCTGCTACAGAAACTGTACGGCTTGTACAATGACGTACTGGAGAAAGTGGGCGGTTATTACGACACACCTTGGCATGACATTGACATTGACGTCATCAACACCGAGCTCATCGAATTCCAGAACAAGTGCGTATCAGTCAAATACCAACCACGTTCTGCATGATTTCCTTTTTCCAATTTCCCAAAATTACAACTTAAGCAACCGTACACATAACAGACAATTACCGGGCTATAGTTCTTAACTTGTCAGTCTAATTTTATCAATAGATTAATGTATAAAACTTCTTACTAAAATTCGTTTTATATTTTTATGTTGCTGCACTTGTACGTATACAGCTGTACATTTCATCCATTTTAACGTGTAATATAATTTTATTTTGTATGCTTTGCATTTTGACAGTGCTGTAATAAACGAATATTGTAATTGTATTGTATTGTATTTACGTGTGTTTGTGTGTTTACCTGTAGCTTCTAGTTTTATTGTACTGTGTTTTCTTTTCATTCTGTGTCTGTTTTTATGTTTACTGTGTATTGTTTAATGGACCCTTGTAGTCTGATTTCAAATAAAGATGATGATGATGATTGTAGTCAGTCAATCAGTCAGTTAATCAGGACTTTTTAAAATGGCTTAAGTACGTGGCTACAGACTGTTGCTAGATTCTTTAGAAAGTGATTAGTTGGAGAGTTAGGAAGTGTTCTGCATGGGATAGAAACTGCGAGCTTTCTTCTTACTAGATAGGGAGTTCCCCCCAGCGTGGCTTAGGGCAGAGCCCCGTCTGCAAACGCAATTTTGAACATGAAAAGCCCTAAAACGCCTGAAAACGTATGTAGCGAGTATAAATTTTGTTAGTTTTGCTGCACGAGTATGCATTTCATGACTTAATTTTATAACTTAATTGGTTGCTTCTTCTGGCTACGCCAATGAACACAGTTTTCGGCGTAGCCGGATAATTTCATTGATTTCAAGAGCTAGTAGTTAGACGGCATTGAACGGCCGACGTACGACACTAATACCCCGTTTACACGAGAAAGCATACATGAAGCATACATGAAGCATGCATGAAACACACTTAGAGCAAGCTTAGAGCAGACTTGGAGCAAACTTGGAGCACACGTCGTGCACTTTTGAAGTTGGCTTAATAACGGTGTGTGCATTATGTTTGCTTTCTGTATATCTCAAGTATGCTTCCTCGTGTGAACGGGGTATAAGTCTACAATGCTAACGCCGACAGGCCAGTCAGGAGTCAGCGCAACTAAGCGTAACGCGGCGCTTCGCGCACCACGCCCTCACCAGTACACCTAACGTCCGACAACAGCCTGAATAGAATACATCTAACGTCATACAATCGTAAGTAGTGGGACTTTAATGGAGCGGCGCACGCCGGTGCGGCGCGCGTTGTGTTAGGTGTCGGAAGCTGCCGCGTGCGCTGAAGGAATGGCAGGCTTACAAAGATCTACGCAAGACAATCGACGATTTCAACGCGACCTGCCCACTGCTCGAGATGATGGCCAGTAAGTCAATGCAGCCGCGGCACTGGGACCGCATCTCTGTGATCACGGCACACGTCTTTGACATCGACGCCGACAACTTCCTGCTGAGGAACCTCATGATGGCGCCGCTGCTACAGAACTCAGAGGACATCGAGGTCAATAAATAAGTAGGCCTATTGATATAAATACGTGGTGGCCCGAAAATATCACCATTGTTTGCTTATGTGTTACGCCATGGCTTGATTGTGTAACGGTAGGGTTTCGAACTTATCATTGAGAGGTTGTCGGTTTGACTCCCGGTCGGGTCACTATCAAATGGTAACTACTTGGATGAGTGACTGTCTGTAGAGAGGTAAACCATCCAGGTATATAAGCAACACCAAGGTCAACTCAGCCTTTCATCCCTCAGAGTAGGTAAATCGAGTACCGGCCGGTCCGGCTGGGGTTAAAACGAGGCACGTTTATCTGTGTCGGGTGGCAACTAACACTGTGCGATCCCATATGGCAGGTGACGCTCCGTAGCTTTGTGGTGGGTTTTTTATTCAAAGTTATGTACGCCACTTTTACAAGCACCGATTCCTTCAAATCACACTCAGCTTGCACGGCTACCTTTTTCTCAACCTTTCAGCTGCAGTCGTGCGTCATAAAGCAAACGACCGGGTAGCCTGGGCAATCTAAGCGTGGTTTCATTACGATACCGCACTGTATGGAGTGGTATAAGTTCGCACCGTCGCGTTTTCGCTTGCCATGCACTCCAGCAATGCTGCGTATCTAGTACGTACCAGGTAATCAATAGCGGCGGATCATCGTGGGTTGATTACAGTGCGACAGACTGTAAGCTGGTGTTGTTTAGGACGTGTGTATCTCGGCGGTGAAAGAGCGTGATATTGAAGCGAAACTGAAACTGGTTGAGAACGAATGGAGCGCGCAGAGATTCCAGTTTTCCACGTTCAAGACTCGCGGAGAACTCCTACTCAAAGGTACAGCCTACGTACGTCTTGTAACATTAAATATTATTAATGAAATATTAACACACAGTGACGTATTTAAGGGACAGGCTGAGGGGATAATTTTTTCTTTCCCCAGAAGGGCCTGAGAGGAATTTTGGGATTAAGTAGCATATTGTGTTATTACGAGAACGCACTATCATACCTACAAACAAAATCTCTAATGCCAAACTGCTGTTCTAAACGCCAAACGCGTATTTGTGCAGTGAAACTGAAGATATCATAATACCTGTATTTGTATTTACTAAATGCGCCTTCTGAGCTCTTCTATGCCCAAAATGCGTTTGCAGCCGGGACTTATTTGTTTGGACCTCACAACGGGAGCTTACAGCCCTCCCCAGACTTCCTAGCTGCAGATTGGAAAGGCATTCTATTTGAACAAACGAAAAAACGGAACCAGTGATCACTTATTTACCTGCGACGCAAAAGCATAAAATACAGTGAGTGAGCATTTTTCTGGTTCTAATTGTTTTGCCGGTTGTTTGCTGCTGTTTACCGTATTCTGTTGTCTGTTTAGGTGATTTGACGGTCACGTCAATGGAAGACAGTCTGATGGTGCTTGGTTCGTTACTGGGCAACAGGTAACATCTGCACATGATGGCTAATCTTTAATAAATATACACTCTGTCCCCAAAAAGAAGCCACTTTTATTTTTTGAAAAGCTTCATGAGACATTGGCAGATTTTAATAATTTTTGGCATGCAACACCGAGAAGAAACTTGAGGTAAACAACTATAATTCTGTCCACCTTACTGCTTGCTGTCCACCTGCTGCTACACTACTTTGTGAAATGCAGAAGTTGAACTTTGGCCCTTTACAACAATGAATTCATATTGGGTAGCTAGCGTCTGCATCAGCTCAAAAAATCGCCGAGATTACAAAATCATCAACAGCGAGTGGGCCGCTCTGGGTCACGCGGTTATTGGACGTGCGTTATTGAGCGACGCTCCTGTGCCGTGCGTCTGTAATATTTTAGGTACAACGCGCCGTTCAAACCAAAGATCCAAGAATGGGTGTCGAAGTTGACTGCGACGACCGAGATCATAGAGAACTGGCTGATTGTGCAGAATCTCTGGATCTATCTGGAAGCCGTGTTCGGAGGCGGAGACATCGCTAAGCAGCTACCTCAGGCACGTTTTTACGTGCAACTGCAGCTACTGCTGTAGCGCGTCTTAGCCATCGAAATTCTGTCTGGCCGTTCGTCTGTCTGTCACATGGGTGGATCAGTCAAATGCGGTGCAAGCTAGAATCACCAAATTTTTACCGTCGGCTGCCTGAAAGACTCTGGTTTCAGGAACCGTAGAGCTTTTCCATAAATTGGAAGGGAGTCACCCCGAACGAGGGCGCTAAATGACAGGGGGTAGGGAAAATCTGCGACATCCAGCCGACATGGCGTTGTCAGAGCAAGATAGTGGCGCCATCTGGTGAATGATTATGTTTTACTGGGCCTTCTGTGAAACTAGCCCAAAGCCGTAAATCTACGGATGAAGTCTACGCATCACTAGCGTACGACGGTGCACCGCTGTTGCGCGTTCCTGTTTACGTTGGCAGAGCTTTACTTGTTTACACTGGCTTGATAGCGTAAAAATTACGACGTTGGGCTTATGATCCAGAGGTCGTTGGTAGCAATCACAGTTGTGACAGTTTCCAGCATTGACATATAGAGGGATACGATAGGGATTGGGGTAGGGATAGTGCATATCTAGCCTCCAGCTTACAGACTACATTAATATTGGCGCAATTATTTTGCTTCATCATTTGCTAGTCATTAGTCGTAGTAAGAAACTTACTGTCATGCGTCCCAGTTAAGAGTGTAGATTGCTCAGTGAAAAACAGGGATGATCTGCATGTGTATAAAATCCCCTACCATAATTTTTCACTGAGTTCAAACTGCGCTTACTAGATATAGGAATAAAAGCCCCCTGATGACCACCTTCGTAGCGGTTTGTTGTAATAAAAGCACACTGCGTTGTATTGTGCTGTGCAGGAGGCGAAGCGGTTTTCGAACATCGACAAAGCGTGGCAGAAGATAATGCAGCGAGCTCACGACTTCCCGAACGTCGTTCACTGCTGTACGGGCGACAACACGCTAGGACAATTGCTGCCACATCTACAGGAACAGCTCGAGATATGCCAGAAGTCACTCAGCGGGTCTGAGTGCTAGGGGCTTTTATTCACCTAAATCTAGAATCAAAATCTTCTTCTCGCCTTTCCCACCCCTTATTTCTCGCCTCATATTTTTTCTGCTACTCTTTCTTACCGTTTATCTTTTTTTTTGCTGGAACAATAAATTTGCAGCTTAGTGGCATAGCCAGAAATGTGAATTAGGTGGGGGGGCTTTTTTTCTTCTTTCTATCCCCTTCTCTTCATATCCCTTCTCTTTTCTTCCTTTTTTCCCTTTTGCTCCAACTTATCTTTTTCCCCTTTCTGTTTTTTTCATCCCTATTTTTTTCTTTTTCGCCCCTCTTCTATTTTTTTCTCGTTTGCTTGTTTTTTCCTTAGGAGTAGAACACCTAAAATTTAGCTGTGGGTTTGTGGGAGCGCCTTGAGCTCTCCCAGCGGGGTTTAAAACGGAGCCCCAGCCGCTGACATTAAACTCAGTGCATTATAGTTTTATAGTATGCGACCTGATGGCATGCATGTTCGTTAGAAACTGCTAAATTATTCTTCCACTTTTTGCTGCATAATATTTTAATAATGATGATGGCGTCCCATGACGATGATGATAATTACGCACATACAAAGGTTATAATTTAGTTTGTGTATTTATCAATTTATTGATACCGTAATATGTTACTGTTTTTGTTTTATTTATATTGCAGCTATTTGGAGAAAAAGCGACTACTGTTCCCACGTTTCTTTTTCGTTTCTGACCCGGCCTTGTTGGAGATTTTGGGTCAAGCCAGCGACTCACACACGATACAGGTTAACAAATTATAGTTGCTAATCCATCCTTATTTTTTATTTCTTACTCATTCGATACTAAATGCGTTTAGTAATATCTTGTGATGATGCAAAATATTATTTTTTTTGCTTTGGCCAGGGGCTTCTATGTTTGTACCTGGTGGGTGCAGAAATTGCAAATTACAAGTTGATGCAATGAAAAAATGATAACGAACAAAGATAAATGTTACATTACTAGTAAATATTTTGAATTATAATAATCGTGATGATAACAATGCTGCTGAGGCTGTTTATCGTTTGTTTCAGTCTCACCTGCTGAGCGTGTTTGACAACATCCGTTACGTGACGTTCGAGGAAAAGATGTATGATAAGATCGTAGCGATCATCTCGCAGGAAGGTGAAAACGTCCCGCTCCAGGAACACGTCATGGCCGTGGTAGGTAATTAATTTATTAACTGTGCACTCACTTAACGGTCTTTTTATATTTATAGCCTATGTTATTTTCATTACGAAAATTGTACATACAGTACATATAAACAGAAATACATAAAAATACACATAAAAGTAGTAGACAAAGCATAATACGAATTTAAAAAAGAATAAAATAAGAAAAATATCAATCTGTACAAAGAAAACTAACACGGCTCAGCATGTGAGAGCAAGTCCAAAACATATAGATTGCATTTAATAAAAAGCAGATTCATCTTGATCTTTGACACGCTTATAGGTTTTGATCGCTTGAAAAATATTGGTAGAATGCACCAAAAAGTGTTTTTAAGGACCGGCATATTTTATTTGCTTTTTTATCGACGAGTTAAGAGATTTCACAGGACAGACGAATCGACAGAGAGACGAACGAACAAGACGCGTAATACGTCCCAGAGAACGACCGACCGCATAATAATACGTATGCTTATTAATAGCGGTCTACTCTACACGGTGTTTCATAAAAAAGAACCCCTTTTCTTTTTTTCATAATTCAGTCAAATGATGATCAGTTTACATGAAATGTTTACTATTTGTAGTTAGAGAAATGCTAATTTAAAATATTTTAGCAAAATATGGCTGTTGATTAAATATTCTTTGCTAATCATGTCGTAATACTGACGTCATAATATGTCGTGAGTACAAGCTTGCTCGTCTCAACTGGTGCTGTCAGTTGCTGAATAGCTACCTTGCTTCGATAGTGAACTTCATCTGGTTCGCTGATGGCAAATTGTTGAAGTCTTACCATTGCAGCCACAAAAGTCGCCCATAACAATCACTTTTACGCATCTTTGGGGATATAGCTTGACTTTTGCTGCTGATTGCAGCTTCCAGCAAGACAATGCACCAGCACACGGAGGTTGCGAGATGGTTGAGTTTCTGCCTCGCGAAACACCTGATTTCATGCTCCCATGTTATTTAATGCTAACATGATGAACATTTTTTCATCAGCAACTACCTAAGCTATCAACTATCAACTACCTAAGCTAAGCTTACTGTAATAATATAAACACAATAAAGTCAAGGGATACAAAATAATGACGTAGAAATCTCGAATCCCGTCATTCGAATTTGCGTATAAATTTATGAACATGCTTAAGAATTATGACACTTGGTAATTCAAAAGAAAAATAGCTTTGACAAGCTTTTATAATTTCAATGTTACTTGTATTAAAAAGCTTCATAAAGAAGCGGTTGACAGCAAAATCAAGCGACGAGATCTGAGATTTCACAAGTGGACAGTCTTCTTGTCCGTACAAAAGAATAGACGAACATTTACAGGGTGGTCCAAGAAACGGCACAAAGTTAATGACACTATAATTTTGCAACCGTACGTCACAGAGTCATGTGGTTTTTAGCAAAATGTTAAACAGATGTAACGTGACCTCCTCGGACGCAACTCTGCCGACATTAGCAAATACGGCATTGTCAGCTCGGTAAAAAGAGCGCTTTGCATGTTCTAATGAACATTTGAAAGTACTTGACTGAGTGACATAGACGCCGAGGTAACGCAACACCGTGTGTGTGTGTGGTTGTGTGTACAGGGTAACGTGGAGAACTGGCTGGCGGATCTATTAAAAAAGTCTCGACGTACTGTTCACTCCATCATCTGTCGAGCTGGCAGCGCTATCGCTGAACCCAACTTCAATCTACTCGACTTCCAGTCCGCTTTTCCCGCTCAGGTCAGTTACAACTTGCAAGGGCGTCTATTCCCCTTAAGCTCTTGAAACAAGTTTCCCCCTAACTCAAGGTGAGGCGCCGCAGGCACCGAGAACCAGGCGCCCTATGGACGTCGAGGGGGTGGAGAATGGGGAAAGAGTATCCCGTTTTCCAGCCGACTAAGAGGTCTGGGCGAGCGTCGCGAGCTTTCTCAGCAGGAGTCCAGGACGGAACTTCGGTGAAAAACGAATTTGGTTTATTCTAAGCGTCACAGAACACTTCTGGTTGCAAGATAAGGTTGCAAGACAGCGTCTTACAAGCCGAGGTGCAGCATGAATATCAAATTTCCCCTTAATTTTCCCAAAAAATCTCCCATCTATTTTTGGGGCATTTGCTCCAAGGTTTGTATGGTGTAGACGCCCTTTGCAACTTGTAACAACATTCTGTCATACCGCATTTGGTGGTAAGACTATTGCTACGATGTGTCGTCCGTCCGTCCGTCTGTCTGTCGTCTGTCAGTAACGTATGCACTGTGGGCGCGATCATACAGTAGGATAGAGCGTTGGTAAATTTATATAGGCCGTCAGTAGTAACCATGTCGCTAACTGCAGCAGTTTAGCCACAGTTTGCGTCCACTTAGCCTATTTCGAGGAGGTATCGGCAGTATTTGTTATATCGGAACTTTCAAAGTTATGTAAATAATTAAGTAACTAAGTTAACATGTCGGTCGCAGGCAGCAAAATGTTGAAAGCATCATAATCAGACAGTTATGGAAACAGGCCGTGAGTGTGTGCCAAAAGTGCGGTCGGCTAACTCTAGCGACAACTGAGCTCTTATATTTCTTCTCTACTAATGCCACCAGTGTTAGCTTAGTAGTGTAACTGTTGAGACATTGGACTTGCAATCGCTAGGTCGTGGGTTTAAGTCTCAGCCTTCCATCCCTTCGGGGTAGGTAAATCGAGTACCTGCTTGTAGTGTCTGGCTGGGGTTGAGGCAATGCGCGTTCACCTGTGTCGGACGTGTGCAATCCCATATGGCAGGTGACGCTCCGTAGACCTGTACACAACGTTTAACCCTGTTAACGCTCTGTTGCAGGTGGGGCTGCTAGGTCTGCAGATGATCTGGACTCGCGATAGTGAGGTAGCTCTACAGCTGGCGCGTACGGACAAGAAGATAATGGCGATGACGAGCGATATGTTTCTAGACATTCTGAACGAGTTCATTGAGGTAACGACCCAGGAGCTGACACGAATGGAAAGAACCAAGTACGAGACTCTCATCACCATTCACGTGCACCAGAAAGATATCTTTGACGATCTGGTATAAGCTAATACGTCTGATATTTGTTGATTTTTGTAAAATGATAGTCAAATCATAATAAATGTTATATTGCCCTGTCTACAGCACTTAGGCCGGTGGTGCATTACTATGTGATCTGGCAAACAGATGAGTCTTGAGGACTTTACGAAAAGCAGAATCAATGTTCCTGATGTGGGTTGGAATCTTTGGACCGCAGACTGAGAAGGCGCGCTTCTCGAACTGGGTCCGTGTCCTCACGACAACAGCTGCGTTAGTCATAGATGTAAAAAAAACGTTTTTTAACGTTTTTTTATTCTTGCCACTTTTTACGTTTTTTAAACATTTTAAAAAAATTTTTAACGTTGTTTTTTAAACGTTCACTAAAATTTGAAATCTCACCAAGAACGTCCAGAAGCATTTTTCACGCTACTGAAACGAATTAATACGTCATAGTGGTGTTAGTTTACTTGCTTAGTTTACTTTAGTGATACTTGGACTTATGACCACACAGTTGAATAAAAAATGAATATAATTCTCTCTTTTTTTAGTTTTAGCTACACTGCACTGACGGAATTAGGTTTTAGGCAAGAAGTTGAACATATTAGGGCTAATGTTTTCTATCAACGTTTTAAACGTTTTTTTCCTGCTACGTTTTTAATGTTTTTTAACGTTTTTAATTTTTTAGAAATGTTTTTTTTACATCTACAGCGTTAGTTGTACAGGAGCGGAGCTGTCGGCGTCCAAATTCAATATTTTTTGTACTGTTAAAGTGTCAAGGCGCGTACAGAGCGACGTAACTGAACTGAACTGAACTGACGCGGTTTACCTGTAGTTTTTGAGGAAATGATTAATGGAGAGTAATGCATTACAGTAGGCACCGTTTAACGGCGTCGATGCCCTACGACTTTACGCTAACGTACGCGTTAACCAGTGACCAATGGGTTCACCCAGGTTGCTCATTGGTTAGTTTATCAAAAACTAAATGGTGTCAGTTAAGTTTAATTCAGATCAGTATTACCCCGTTTACACGATCAGGCAAACATCCAGCAGACATCGAGCAAACGTCGCGCAAACGTCGAGCAAACATCGAGCTGTCTCGTCCAGCTAACTACAGCTAGGTCGTCGAGCCAGGTTCATCGTGTAAACGGGGTATTATACCCGTGTAAAACTAAATGGTGTCAGTTAAGTTTAATTCAGATCAGTATTATACCCCGTGTAAACGGTATAATACCCCGTTTACACGATCAAGCTGGCTTGACGAGCTGGCTCGACGAGCTGGCTATATGTTAGCTGGACGAGCCAGCTCGATGTTTGCTCGATCATGTCAACGGGGTATTACGTTGCTCTGTACGCACCTTTAAAGTTACCGACGTTGCTGAGATGTGCTGGGCCGCGTTGATGAAGATATGATGATAGTCTACTGTCGTTGCAAACGTTTCTTTCTAGAATGTATCTACTTGTTTCTTTCAGTGGCGTCTGCTTAGTTTGCTTAACGGTGAATTGTACAGAAAGCGCAGCGAGTGAAGTCTCCGGCAGACTTCGAGTGGTTGAAGCAGTCTCGTTTCTACTACAAGGAGGACGAGGACAAATGTATCGTGTCTATCACAGACGTGAACTTTAAGTACATGAATGAGTACCTCGGATGTATTGAACGGCTTGTCATCACCCCTCTTACTGATAGGTACTAGGCTATTTAATTAATCTGTCAATCATTTCCTTGCGCATTTATTTCCCGTTTTCCGTTTTTTGTCAACTGCTATGCCATAGGGGCCTACGTTAGTTATTTCTACCTCAATTGCTAGTTCTGTTTCAATTATCTGCCAGTTTGCAGTGAAAACTGCAGTCAGTTCTGTGAGCCGCTGCCTGTTTTCTTTTTTTCTCTGTTTCAAGCAAAAAATATGATTGCTCAATAAGCACATCAAACAATAAAAGTTTGCAGCAAACAGTTTGCCCAAACAAGGTGCGCCACGCCTGTCAGAGCACTTACGGCAGTCTGTTCTTGTAGAGATTTAAGCTGAAAAAAATCTCTGATTAATGTTTTTATATAAAAAAGACATATGCTTATTCTATATACAACATATTTATAGTATTGTATTTGTGCAGTAATGATATTAAAGAAGTTAACAGTTAGTATATAATGTGACAGTAAAGAAACGTTGTTGCAGAGTTAATAATTGTGTAATTTTTGCCATGTCATTAATAATTATGTTTTTGTCTGAGGTCATAAGTCACAGCAAGACATTCCAAGTGCTGCCAGCTAAGACTAAAAAATTGCGTATTTTATTTCTTACTTTTAGAAGGTTTTGATTAGGCCGAGTAATACTATATCATTAATTTTTTTATTTCATGCATTGCCATACTAAACTGCGCAGTCAAGTACAGTTATCATAGCCTATATGCCTACTCTATGCACGTGCTGCAGGTGTTACATAACGCTGTCGCAAGCGCTGGGCATGTCGCTAGGGGGCGCCCCAGCAGGTCCGGCAGGCACCGGCAAAACAGAAACTATCAAAGACATGGGCCGCTGTCTGGGAAAGTTCGTTGTCGTCTTCAACTGCTCTGATCAGATGGATTATCGAGGCCTCGGACGAATCTTCAAAGGTCTGATGCTGACGTGTGTTTCACGATTTCTATATATTTTTATGTCATGTTAGAACTTTTCTGATGATCTCATGTATAGAAAAAGATTATTATTTTGACACATAAAGACATCTATGATCTATGTGCATCACGAATTCAACAAATGTTGGACATTTTGCAATTTTGTGTTAATCTGACGTTTCAGAATTATTAGCGGATAAAACACGGCACATCTTTGCCGGTTTAATTTGAACCACTGACATACAGTGTATCTGTTATGATCAGATCTCACAGTTTTGTTTCTTTATGCAGAACACCATTACTGGTTAAAATAGATGATGATTGTCCATATATGTCGGCATAATTATAATTGCACACATTATACGCTTCAGCATATCGATTTCCTATTTTAGATTTTAATTTTTTAAAACTCTTAGGCTATACTTCAATTTTTTTACCTCGATTTATAGGTTTGTTCGCAGCTGTTTAAATCGTTTGCCGGTTTGCAGTGAGAAGTGTAGTCAGTTTTGTAAACCGCTATCAGTGTTTTTTTTCTTTTCTATGTAGTCTTAAATAAACGCGCTGGAATAGATAAACCAAATTGGCAAATAAGTAAGTTTTTTTGTTGTTTTAATAGCCAGAGAATAGCGCTAGATCGCAGACATAAGTATTTAGTGTACAATACACAAAATGTGATATACAAAATAAGCATTCAGTCATGTTGTTAAAAACACAGTGGTGCTGAAACAAAACAGTGAATGCAACTTAATGACGAAACGTTAGAGACAAGTTTACTGGTAATGATGCAAACTGTGATGAACGAAAGTTTAATACAAGTGATGCGCATGAGCGACTGTAGGTCAACATGTAGGTCAACTCAGTCTCCTACCCTTCGTGGGACGGGAAATGAGTAGTAGCTTACTTGCGCGCTACGGAGTGAAGGCTGTGTGTACGGAGTGTGGCTGATTGGGGCGGTGGTATGTCTGCTAGCTGCAAACTAATGCTGTAGGTCTGTCAATGTCCGGCTCGTGGGGCTGTTTCGACGAGTTCAATCGTATAGAGTTGGCTGCGCTGTCCGTGGCCGCCCAGCAGATTGCCATCGTACTGACGTGCAAGAAGGAGCGCCGTTCACAGTTTGTCTTCACTGATGGAGACGTCGTCAACATGGATCCCGAGTTCGGCATCTTCCTAACCATGGTCAGTCGGCAAGTTTACTACAAATGGTCCTATCCATTTTAGACATTTGGATCAAGACAACTACAGTCTACGTGGCACTTTTTCCCATATTTATAATTCACAAGGTAACGCAGCAACGCATTTGAGGTGCAGTGGAGTTTTTGATAAGTACCGTTTATTGAACTTTTTCTCGTAACTGTGCAAGTGACGGGATATTGAACACCAGTATTTGAAGACAATTTATCGAAAGCACTGTAGCTTTTTATGGTTTTATGGTTGCATTTCGTCAGCTGTTTGCAAATGCTGAGTCCGCAAAAGTATTCGGATTAAAGTTCTGTTTATTCAATTTACGGCCGCGATTAATGTTATAAATTTTTAATTTAACTGCATAGCAATAACGCTTTTGCACATTTCTTAACTGGTTCCGAAGCAACAGATATTGGAATGGAAAGTATAGAAGGAACGGAATCCTGATTGCAGTTTTTGTCTACCATCATGGTGAATTGAAGATTACCATTGCGCGAAATCATGCGTACCCGGCACCCTAATGGGTTCCACACTGTACAGATCTAAAACTGCACAGATTTGTGTTTATCCGTTTTTATCGTGTTCAGTTTTTTTCGTGCAGAGATTTGATTTCTGTCACAAAATTTAATTTTTCTTTCTGCAACGTGTCACTAATAGTTTTTTGGTCGTTTTTGTTTTGGTCAATTACATTATGGTAAGCTGGCTATTGTAATTATTTTGTGTAACTAACAATCGCACTGTTCTGTTACAGCGATGTTAAAAGAGGCAAAACTCTCACGGCCAATGTTGAAAGCATGAGACCGAAACCAGAAGGACAAGACTGAAATCAAGGCTGAGGCCAATTGTTGAAGACCTAAACCAAGACCGTGGTCAAAAATAAAATTATCAAAGTGACAGGACAACAATAAGCTAAAAGTTTTACGATGTTAGCAAAGCTAAAGCACTACACGTCCGAGGTCAAGCCGAGACCGAAGTTTGGCCTTTGTTCTGTTAACAGAACCCGGGCTACGCGGGGCGTCAGGAGCTGCCGGAGAATCTTAAGATCAACTTCCGTTCAGTTGCAATGATGATCCCGGACCGTGCGATCATCATCCGCGTCAAGCTGGCCAGCTGCGGCTTCCAGCAGAATCTTGTCTTGTCTAAGAAGTTCTACACGCTCTACAAGCTCTGCGAGGAACAACTCAGCAAACAGGTCGACTCTAGTAATTGCGATATACTGCGAACTTTTTGGTTTATCTTTCTACGGTTTTACGTATTTTTTATTTTACTCTAATTCATGGACAGTTTGTCTGTCTCTCTGTTTGTTATACCCCTCCGGCGCCTTCCGCGGACCCCGACTGTGGCGTTTGAGTCCTTGGAGCCTTAAGTACTTGCACCCCCATCTTGCCTTCTATTTCCCCCTACGGGCAGTTTTAGGGGGGTTGAGTTACAAGCCGGCTATAAGTATAGTGCTTAACGCGTCGTATGGTGCTTCGTGGCGCCATCTGACGAATAGCAGGCACTTAAAGGTCCTTTCGTCTGCCACCGTCGCTTCTACAACTACCTGACACTGCGTCATTCAACTTATAAACATTACTGTTTCAGCGAGCGTTTTGTCTCTGACTAGTTTTTATATTCTGTACATTATTCTTAGGTTTTATTTTATCTTTTAGGTTTTGTTGTACACCACTGGTCATTTTTGTAAGTGGTTATTTTTGAATTGATTGATAGACTGATTTGCTATTTAAAATAAAGAACCTGTTAAACGTCTTTTTAGCCGACCGTACTTAAGTACGGTAACGGTCAATCTATTGGCATGATTGTCGTCCGTCTGTCTGTCCGTCCGTCGGTAACGGATGTATTGTGGCTAAGCTTTACGTTGTAGGGGAAAACTTCTTACACGAATAATCAGTCATGCATGTTAAAGTAGAGCGTACAAAATTTCAGTCATCTAATGCAAGGGAAACATTTTCAAATTGGGGGGTTGAATGGAGGGGATAGGAAAAACGTGCATTTTCAACAGAAAACTGGCCAAATCTCGGAAACGGTGAGAGATACGGCCGCGGTTACTATTAGTCATTAATAGGAAATCACATATTGCCTTTCAAGTGACCTGTAAATTATCGACCTTCAATAACCTAACATTGAAGGTTACTGACAACCAGTATACGGTCGACTGTCCTAGCAACAGCTGGGCTTCTTGTTTACATCTATTGTGCTGTGCAGGTGCACTATGACTTCGGTCTGCGCAACATTCTCTCTGTTCTTCGCACGCTGGGCGCAGCTAAAAGAGCTAATGCTGATGACAGCGAAGCCACGATTGTCATGCGAGTTCTACGAGACATGAACCTCTCGAAACTTGTCGACGAGGACGAGCCGCTGTTCATGTCGCTTATTGACGATCTTTTCCCGGGAATGATGCTCGACAAACGCTCCTACCCCGAGATCGAGGCCGCCATCTCAAACCAGGCGCGCAAAAAATGATTTCAATCCAACTATAGGCCTACAACGTAGGCTTCAGCTAGCCTGCCTTTATAGAATAACGATTGATTATCAAATTTGTTTATTTTTTGTGGCAGTTTGCTTATTTCATGCAGTAACAAAATAATACCCTATTTATCGAAATATATGACAAACGCACACGCAGTGCAGTTATGGAAGCAACAATATATAACAATAGAATGATAGAGCTGATGATGAGATCGACGCTATATCCGGACTAGACATGACTAGATAAAAATTAAAATTAAATAAAAGATATTTGTGCTCTCCGTCTTTTTTCTGTAACATTTTCTCTGATCCAATTCAGGTGCGTCACTTCGGGCTGATTGCGCATGCGCCGTGGATTCTGAAGCTGATTCAGTTGTATGAGACGCAGTTAGTTCGTCACGGCATGATGGCTCTGGGCCCGGCAGGTGCGGGGAAAACCAGCTGCATTCACGTCCTGATGAAGGTAGCATTTACGCACGTTACTGCTAAAAGCTGATAAAATTGTTCAACACTGCGTCTGTTGACATTGTAAGTGAATGTTGTGTCATGTTTAACGACAGATCTAGGCCTATATCTAGTTTATCGTAGACAGAAGTTTCTGACAAAATTTATGGACGTGGTTAGGTCTCGGGCTTCGCCAGACGTCATCTGAACGATTTGATCTAACTGTTTGTATCTAGCCTAGTTTTCACTTCTTCCCTGTTGTTTTCGTTGATTTTTTTGTTGTCATTGACACATCGTATGACAATAAAGTCGAATATAAAAGCATTCCTCCGTGGCTTTGTGGCAGGGAGGCTGAGAATGGGGCAATTACCTACCTTAATTTTTTTAGCTAGAAAGTGGTCAGCAATTTGTTGTCAGTAAATGTAAAATCATGGGCTGAAAACCTCAATTTTGGGGAAATTTAGAACCAAAATTGAAATTTTGAGCACCCATAATTTCCACTGTGGAAGATGTCGGAAAGTAGCGACTTTCTGCCTCTTTTAATTTTTACGCGCGAAAGCAGCTACTGCTTTCAGCGTGTCTTAGCCATCGCAATTCTGTCCGTCCGTCTGTCCGTCTGTCCGTCACACGAGTGGATCAGGCAATAACGATCCAAGCTAGGATCACCAAATTTTTACCGTAGCTGTCCAGAAGACTCTAGTTTCAGTAACCGTAAATCTTTTTCATAAATTCGAAGGGGGTCACCCCGAACGAGGGTGCTAAATGAGAGGGGGTGGGCAAAAATTTGCAATTTTTGGCCAATAAGTTGCTGTATTTCAGTAACGGTGCGAGATAGGGCCTAGGTTAGTATTAATCACTAATAGAAAGTCGTACACTGGCTTTCGATTGGCGCCGAATTCAATGACCTTGAATGACCTTGAACGTTAAAATAGGGGGTTTTATGGATTTTTCGGCGATTTCAGGCTGTGAGACACATTGCAAGAGCAAATTGCGCCGAAACCAATTGAGATAGACATGGACAAGCTGCATATGAAATTTTCAGCATTGAACGTCGATTTCAACGGTCCAAGCCTCGATTATCTAGGTTTAAGGAAACCTGCGCACGAGGGCATCAAAGAGCGGTACCCCCGTAAAAGTCGCGACGAAATGGCTGGAGATAGACTGACAGTTTGCGAACAGGAACTGCTATAGGCTTTCGCGCATCCCGTGAGCATTAGCTCAAATTTCTTGTTAACCCACGACGCCGGTGACATTGGTTGTATGTGTGTCCAATTTGGAGTAAAATAATGTTATATTGTAACCAAGTTTAGAAAAAAGATATAGGACCTTATAGAAAGAGTACAAAAGCAACGTTTCACCAAGATACGCGCGCTGAATGATTTATCTCATGATGAACATCTGTTTTAGTTTGAAGCGGTGTCGATTGCACCTGGACGCTACATTCTGCTATAAAGTTGTTTTTTGGTTTAACGAGAGTTTATTATGATGATTTTGTTTTTTGTCAGTTGTGTTTTTATGAGTTCTTCTGTATACTTGCATTGTTGGTGAATGAATGATGACGATGCCATGCTGAAGGCGCTGACGGAGTGTGGAAACGTGCACAAGGAGATGAGAATGAATCCTAAAGCGATCACAGCGCCGCAGATGTTTGGACGACTGGACGTCGCCACTAATGACTGGACTGATGGCATTTTTTCCACGCTCTGGAGACGAACGCACAAGACGAAGAAGGTGCATTAAATAAATGGACTCACACCATGCACGATCACGTATTTCGCATGCATGAAATGTATTTTATCGGTGGGAGAAAACAAGTACAATAAATTATACTTAATGATGATGTTCGCTCCTTTCTTTTTCCGCCCTTGTGTGTGATTAAACACTTTTTATATGCTGTGGCGAGTCGCTAATGGATAATTTCGTGTCTAGGAAAAATAACTAAAATTGTTGCCACTACATTTTAAGCCTAAAATGCACCAAATTGGATTTTGGCTGGGGCTACTCTTTAGACCCAGCTGGAAGAGCTTACAGCATAGATTTACAGGTTTAACTTTTAAGGAAATGGAGGGTAAAGAACAAAGGAAAAAGGGAGAAAAAGGAAAGGAATGGGGATAAGGGAAAGGGAGGGAGGCCCAGATCCGCCACTGGTGGACTAGAGCGTCGCTGTCTGTGCATCGCCGGTGCAGGGAGAGCATATTTGGCTGGTTCTGGACGGTCCGGTTGATGCAATCTGGATCGAGAACCTCAACTCTGTGCTGGATGATAACAAGACACTGACGCTGGCTAACGGAGATCGCATCCCGATGTCGGCGACGTGCAAAATCATCTTTGAGGTCCATAACATCGACAACGCATCGCCAGCCACTGTATCACGCAATGGAATGGTCTACATGAGTAGCTCTATACTGCACTGGAGCCCCATACTCCAAGGTACTTACATAACAAGAAGTGTGATGAAACTTTTTTTGTAAATTAATGTAATTGTTTTTTTTTCGTTGCTTCAGTTTGAAGCATAGATGTTAAAACATTGATTTGCAAATTAAAAAACGTAAAAAACATTGATTTTTCACTTTTATAACAAAACATTACAAATAACATGCATAAAAACATTAAACTGCAGCTGTCCAATCGATACTTTTTTCGTCTTCATACACGCAAAAATATCTAACTCAGATACTTAAAAACAAAAATCTACTATTTATAAAGACTGAAAACCGAAATGTACTAAATGTACAAATCAAAAACAGCTGAACACAATTTGCCCATGAGAAATAAATCGTATTTGTAATTTTGTACGTTTATGTTTTAACAAGAACAAAAAATACACTGTGTCTCAAAAAAAACCGGACCCCTGCTACCTTTTGCAATAACTCCAACAGTCCTGGTTCAATAGCAATAGATTTTGACAAAAATAATCGTTAGAGAATCAGCACTTAATGGCATGTGTTACTTTGCGAGAAATTTTAAGAACAGAGTACCAGCTGAGGTTTTCCTGTGGCACCAACAGTAGAGGCAACTGCACCGCAGTACTTCAACGAACCAACAA
>Ga0209367_1002315_pt1 | contig 25015 bp, 13 predicted proteins | sample WorMetLIZISLAND2_FD_187412 | JGI IMG/M metagenome (GOLD analysis project Ga0209367, IMG submission 187412) | Marine gutless worms symbiont microbial communities from Max Planck institute for Marine Microbiology, Germany - Olavius geniculatus... ... | reverse complement strand
AGAAAATCAGAGTAATCAACATTATTAATGGTCCTCTTGAAAGAAGTTAAAGAACTAAAATCTACTGTATGAGGTAAACTATTCCAAACATTGACTATATGCTGATTAAAAAACTGTGAACGTACTGGTTGTTCATATTTGCTCTGTCATATTTGCTCTGTCTTATTATACCATGCTACTTTTTGTTATATGGGCAGTTGTAAGTGCCGTTGCGGCCTTTCTGACCCTTGGAACACATGTTTTATTGTTCTGTTCTGTACTTTCTGACATTGTCATGTTTTGTGTTTCCAAAATAAACTGATGATGATGATGATAACGTAAATGGCAAATGTCGTAGGAGTTGCGCTTTTATTTCGTCTGTAATTAAAATCCGAATTGAAGCTTAGTGGCTTTTGTTTGTGTCTGGAATCTTAGTTTTTTTATCGTGAAGAAGTGTTTGTTATTTTGTGACATTGTTGGTTACACATGAAGTTCTAGCTTAACGAGTCAATGAATAAGTACCGTACTATTTTGTCTGCAGACGCGTGCCGTTGTGTTTGTTGTGTTCTAGGATTCTGTCCGCTCTGCTGCACGATCTCATTTGTCAGTCTGTTGAGAGAAAGACGACGAAGCTTATGCTGCGAAGGTTCTAATGCTTTTCTCTGCACATAATCGCACATCGCATGTCTATAGGCTATGCTTGAAGTCTCGTTATGAATGTTATCTATCACTGGCTATAATTTAAAGTTATAACATAGTTTAATGTGCCATTGTTAATGCATTTTGTCATTGAAATACACTGCACTGGATATTTTTTAGCCAAAAAGAGTGAGCAATTTGATGCACCGGTGGAATTCACTGGCCATTAATTAAACAACATGAGGTAAGTGATATTACGTTAATGTGCAGTGTTTGTGATCGTTACAGGACCGAGTCAGTGGTTGAGAAGTTGCTGACCAACTGGCTGTCGTTGTGCATGTATCCACACCTTAAGTCACGTGTCAACAATTCGCTGTTCATGTTGTACAAAGCCATCAAACATCAGACCGAGAAGGGACCGGTGGACGCTGTGACTGCTGAGGCAAGATACTCACTGTCTGAGGATAGACTTCTGCGAGAGAAAACCGAGTCAAGAACACTGGTCAGTTCGCTTTTTAAGTTAAGTAAAACTAGTAGTTTGCATCCAGAGAAAAACCATTATTATGTGGCCACCCTAATAAGCCAAATTACCGGACTTCCCCATCCGTCTGTTTGTCCGTGTGTCATACGGGCTGCTAACCCGTAAACAAAAGACTTAAATAACCAAAATTTACGTAAACGTATCCCTCATAAGGAGTGATTGGTGTACCGATTTTTATTTGAACACGGCAAAGATTTGGCTTGGAGGATGTCAAAAATATCCAGAAAATAATATGTGACAATATAAAAGTAGACTTGCACTTGAAATTTGAAATATGTAAGTGCCATATGTGCATGCCTAGACATGTGTCATTTGAGAATTAGGCCAACATATTTTTTTCTAATTTATTGCTTTTTATCTTTTTATTATACTCGTATCTAGTTCTTCAACACAGCTGAGGCTTTGAGGCGTCAAATTGCAGTCATGTGGAGCTATTTGAGTGACATATAAGTAACACTTTTTGTCAAATGATATTTCAGAAAGTACAGTTGTTCTGAACTTGAAACTTTGCATCCCGGTAGACTAGAGTATGTTGGTAAATTGATGTTCATGTTTTTTTTCCTGTTGCCTTTAGCCAAAATTGTGCTGAAGACTTTATTGACAAAGCAACTTTACTCATATTTTATCTGATTAATTTTTTAATCAGTTGGTATTATTTTGAAATGTTTACATTGTGTTGAATTGCATGCACTGTAGGCTATCTATTTGCTGTCGTCAACGAATGACGAGTGTGAGCCAGTCTTGTGCAAAGTATTGGACTGTGACACGATTACGCAGGCCAAGGACAAAGCGCTTGATGCTATCTATAGGAACACGCCTTTCTCACAGCGACCTTCCGTTCACGATTTTGATCTCGGTATCTCTTCTGTTGCATGTCATTTTATGTGAATATTATGGCACGTGATTGTTTTTACTCCACTTATAAAACCTTCTTATCAGTTTCTGTATTGTTGTTGCTTTAAGTTTCACACTGTAAAGTGTCTCAATGTTGTGAATTGTTTTAAGAAGTCTTCTGAAGCGCAGTGAAAGTGGTACTGTAGTAGCCTGGTAGCAGCAGTAGTTGAATGAAGCAGCTGAAACGTTATAAGTCATGTTTCGGGAACCATCTAAGTCGTTGGTGGCTGACGTTTGGAAGGACATCTGGTCAATGGTCATAGTTGCTCCAGTGATCCAGTAAAATCAGCCAATCAGTCAAATCAATTAGTTAATGAAATATGCATTTGTATAGCGCATGTACAATGTTTTAAAGGTTTAAAGATTTACAGAGAAATCCCTCTCTGAGCTACAGAGCGTCGCCTGCCGTATGGGATCACATAGTGTTACCTGCCACCTGACACAGGTGAACGTGCACCGGCCACAATCCCAGCCAACAGGCCGGTAGACTACTTTTTCCACCCCAAAGGGATGAAAGGCTGAATGATTTTGCTGTTGGTCATATATCGAGATGGTTTACTTGTCTGAAAAGAGTCATCCAGACATGTAGTAACTGCTTAAAAGCGACCCGGCCGGGAATAGAACCCGTAACCTTGCGATCATAAGTCCAGCGTTTAACTACCAAGCCACCTAGAGTAGTGCTAGTATGTCAATATTTATCTCCACCAAGGTGAACGCAGTGAACATTGGAGGAGATTAAGAGATTGGTTGTTCTGTCCGTCGTTCCGTGTGTGTGTGTGTGTGTACACGATGACTCATCATCATTTCCACATGTCATACACAACCTGCAGGAACGGTGGCGCCCTCCTGTAAAAACTTACATTTTACAGTAGTGATATTCAGTCACTTCACTTGGCGGAGATATGTACTCTCACTAGCTGCAAACTGAAAAAGGCCCGCACGCTCAGTGCACAGTGTTGAAATGGTATCTTGCGTTGACACACTGTTGCAGTGCTGGTCGGGACAAGACGTGGAGCGCGTGTTCTTCGCGACGAAGACTCCAGTTCTCTCGTTGTTCGATCACGCAAACGTCTCAACACCCTGGCGCACTATCAGATCTCTGACGGAGCGTCCTTGGCCCTGCAAGCTCGTCAGCTCTATCATGCTACCAGCGCCAAGAACGGAACCTTGAAACAGCACAATGGTACTTGATATCACGATTTAGCACAGTTTGTTTACAACTAATACCGAATTATTCACACCTGCGACGCCGACGTGACTCAACTGCTGAATCGAGTCAATTGAATTGCCGACGACTGCCGACAGATTTCGGTCGAAAAATTGGAAACTGATTGATTAAACAGCGTTTATTTGGGCCAGGAGCTCCAAATATTGTGTCATTAAAATGCTATATTTACTTCTACACAGACAATAATAAAAAGAAAGTACTTTTAAAGTCATCGGGATATTGCTATAAATATACACTAATTAAACGCTGTTTAATCACCATCGATTACGTTCTTAAATTGTATCAGAATTGTCAGTTAGGAGGACCTAATGTGTTGACAAAAATGACAAATTTTTATCATGCGGAATTTTTAAGTCCATTGTTGTATTGTATTTTTCAGGTAAAGTAGAGAGTACACTGCCAATCAGCGTGTCTACGCCGATACTTTCTGTTGAAGAGGGAACGAAGTTTTTTCATCTGGCAAGTTATATAACTGATTAATTACGTACACGCGTGTTGCAATATTGTGAATTTGTGACTCAGTAATATGCATTAAAATATTTCTGCAGTAGCTACATCTGTCGACCAGACACACTGGCATTGTTATTTATTTCTTGTTTATTCAGAACCGTTCCTTAAGTAAGTTGCTAAGCAATAAATTGTACTTACGTCTGCTGTCATTGCAATAGGAAGAGCATCCGACAGAAACTCTGAAACTGTGTTTGTGCTTAATGCTGCAAAAAGTTTTTTTCAAATACGATATTATGTGATACCGGACAGAAAACTGCTCAGAAGTTGCGGGTAGCCGAACGCGGCAAAAAAGAAAAATAACAAAAAAAGCTAAGCTACAAATTGAGAACCAATAATGCAAGGTTAACATTTTATAGCCTCTCAGTCAGGCAAAGGGATGTGCGACGTTCAAAGGCAGCATCAGAACTTTTATTTGATTATTTCGTGTGTAGACTAGTTATGACGACGGAGGTCACAATGTGGCTAGAGGTCAAAAGGTCATGTCTGAAATATTTCTGACACGTCTGCTTGCAACAAAGGTAAGTGCGTGTCATGCCGTTCTTGTATAATGCAGTTTAGTTGTTCGTTATTACTGTATAAAAAGTTAAAGGTTAAAGGTGGTGATATAGCCCTTCATGGGACGCCCATCTTAGAGCTACGGAGCGTCACCTGCCGTATGGTATCACAGTGTTACCTGCCACCCGACACAGGTGAACGCGACTTGTCTTAACCCCAGCCAGATAGGCCGGTACTCGATTTACCTACCCCGGAGGGATGGAAGGCTGAGTTGACCTAGGCGGCTGGTTACATACCAAGGTGGTTTACCTGTCAACAGGCAGTCATCCGTCGCAGTACTAACCGGGCCCGGCGTACAGTAACTTCGTCGATCAGATCAAACGCGTTACCACTACACCACCCCACCGTGTATGGCATGTCTTCAGTAAAATAGCATGCGCACTTTTGTTGAAGTTAGTCTGTCTTGTAGAATAATAGCGTTTAAGAACACCATAACATGCCGACACAAGTGAACGTTTATTTTGACGAATGCTACCGCTGCAATGATCTCTGGCGTTAAGCGGAGTTTCCATATAACGCAACGCACGCAACGTACGCAACGTAACGGTCGTAGCGCAACTGACGTAGGCCTAGCTGATGTAACCACCGCTTCTGTCGCTACTTATTGGCCGTTTTTACGTACATGTACTTCTCTTTCGTACGTTGCGTGCGCTGCGTTGGTGGAAGCCTTGCTTTATAGGCAGTGCGTAAAAGTGCGTGATGGACGCGTTTGCCATTGTCATTTGAATGTTTCGCACAGTGTACGCTGCAGCAGTATGTGGACGATCTATTCGAGACGATTCTTCACGCGGACGACTCACTGCCGCCGGCAGTCAAGTACTTGTTCGACTTCTTGGACAACGCCGCGCTCCAACATGGCATCAACGACCCTGAAATCACGCACATGTGGAAAAGCAACAGGTTCTGACTCCTGACTGACTTTCAATGACTCATCACTGCTTTTTTTGATAGCTTTTTATTCAACTCCCAGAACCATCTGTTTTTTTTTATTTTTTATGTCTTGCATCACAATTACATTACTCTCATTTTACTTTTTCACTCCATTTCCATTTAAAACATTTTATATTCGTTTTTGTTACATACTAGATTAAACTGGCAGCGTGCTTGTCAGTTTTTCAGTGCAGATATTGTATTATATCGTAGGTTCATGGTACATCTTACCTCTCAGCTTTGTTTGTGCACTGTTACTATTTTCAAATTTTCGTTAACTGACCAATTTTTAGTGAACTTTTTGGAATTATAAGAACAGGACTTTTGCAGGTCAGGTGCCTTTACTGTTGCCCAAGCTACGATTTTAGAACACTGAAATATGTCTGATTAATATGAGATTATTGTTTCTGTGTGTGAGTTGGATTTTGTCGTTCATTCATTGTGTAGCCTGCTGCTGCGTTTCTGGGTGAACGTGATAAAGAACCCCGAGTTTCTGTTTGACATCAACAAATCTCCTATTGTCGACTCGTGCTTGTCAATCATTGCGCAGACGTTTATGGACAGCTGTTCTACGCACGAGCAACGACTCGGCAAGGTTAACCCAGTGACACTCTGCATGTGACTACTGACGATATAAAAACCCCACGATGTGCAGATAATAGACTGAAGCCAAATTTTGCATGCGTTACATGTACTTTGCATGTCGTTGACCAATCATTTGTTCCAGTTTTTTTTTTGAAAATCGGGCAATGAGTTTTGGCGCTACAGGATCTCAGAAACAACATTTTGTATACTTAACGTTCTTTGCCCTTACAACAATGTCAGCACTACCGTGCCAGTGAATGCGTGCATCAAAGGGAGCGTGTAATTAGTGCAGAGAAATGATACTGTCTGAGTCGCGGGCGGTCAACCCTCCACTGACCATACGCGAAGCATGTATTATCTTCGCGAAAACTGTTGTTATATTGTAACGCGAGTCAAATTATACAGCGAAAAAAACACGCCGCAGCGAAGACACGACAATGGACAAGATGTATCAGACAGACATGTTGATGTTTTGATCACAATAACTTGTTTTGTTGTCAACCAGTGGCATCGTCACTAATTCTAATGCCAACACTGTGCAAACTACCGAGTACACTGTGTCCACAAAAAGTGATGACGTCCCTAAACATTTTGCAATAACAAGCACAATTATTTATTTAACTAACATTTATTTAAATCACACTGCCGGTAGACTACTGAATGCAACAATACAATTTCTGGTTATCGGGATCATTTTATGTCATATCCAGTACTTTGTAGTAGCGATAATAACGATAGTATAAAACGTTGATGTCAGACAGGTACTTAACCAGATGTTCAGTAAAAGTGAAACTTGGCGTGAATAAATGTAGTTTTGCCTTTTACCTACCTTAATTAATACTGTTTGTGTATTCTGCAGGACTCTCCTTCGTGCAAGCTATTGTTCGCCAAAGACATTCCACGCTACCGACTTATGGTCTCCGAGTTCTACAAGTCTGTCCGTCAAGCGCCCGCAGTCAGCGACAAAGACATGGTGCTCATCATGTCACAACATTCCGCGGTATAATATACATTGCTCTCAACAGCCGATCAGTTTTAGAAAAAAAATTGTTTACTTTTCACTCCCACCGAAGCGAAGAGTCGGACGAGTCTGCGGTTTGGGAGGTGTCGATGTATATCAGCTGAATTACGCCTGCTCAAAACATGAACGCATTTTAAAGAAATTTCGTGGAAAGATTGGAAGGGCTTAAGTGTAAAGTGTTATTTGATGGCAATTAAGATTCGCTGACATTTTACAAGGTAGTGTAGCGACACACGTTAGGTGTGTTGGGAGCTTCAGTAATAGTGTTATTGCGATTTTTCCTGATTCTGACGGTAAAATAATATTTGATGAGGTTACAGGGCGTAAAAAGAACTGTACCATTTTGGGTCACCCTGTAGCTCGATTGAATGACGTCGTGTGTCGCTGTTGTTGCAGACGTACGGCGCGGAGCATGGTGTAGACACGCTGCTACACGAGTTGTTTGCCTACGCTCGCCAATACCAGTACGAGGTCAGAATTAGCCTATGTCTTATTCATTGCTTTTCTCTCTAACAGCAAGCTAAAAGTTGTGTTTTGTGTTCCAATGCGTTAATATATCTCTTCGTTTCTTTTTGTTTGTTAGTCTGCCCGGAAGCAGACTTAAGTTTTGCTAGCATTTATTCTTTTTTCCTCGCATAATCTCCGAGCTCCGTCGGCCGATCGGCGAAAAATTTTGCACGATGCTCGGAGCTGCGTTCATTTTTATAATTCCGGTCCAAAATTTTGGGGGATACTTTTCAAAAAATTTTAGGGGCCAAAACATGCAAAATTTGGCCCAATTTCGGTCGACTTCAAAGTTCGGCGGCGAATATCTCCGAAACGCATAAAGATATTCAAAATCAGATAAATATTTTATCTACCGCGATTCCTCCCGCGTTAGCCGAAACAAGTCCGGTGAAGTTTGGTCCAGTAACCTTGGAGATCTAGATGTGAAATTGTACCCACCCAAAGCGCATTTTTTGGAAGACCATATTCTGGCCCCTAGGGGGTGCTGCGCCACCAAATTTTTACACGCGCTAGAGAATGACCAAGTCTTACTAGCGCACCCCCACCGCGGACGGTGGCCTCCCTTACAATTTTTTTCAAGTGGGGGTCAAAAATTGGCTTAAAATGTAATAAAGGAGCGCTTATAACTTCGGAGTTAGGAGATGTAGCCCGACGAAACTTTGGCACTTGACGTGTCTCTAGGTTGGGGTGTTAACGCAAGTACAACTTTTTGGGGCATTGCCCACCTTAAAATTTGGGAAGACAAAAAACGTTCAAAAATCGGTGCGATTTACGACAACTTTCGAGTTTGAGCACAAATATCTCTGGAACCGATGAAGATAGCGACAAAATCTAAACGGCGTTGACGAAAAAGATCTTTTCGGCGTTGAACAAAAAAATTGGTGAACTTCGGTCCACTACGAACAAAGTTATAAGCGCTCATGTTGACCGACCCTAAGTCAACAATGCGCGTTCGGCGTATGCCAATGCATTTGAGTTCGGGCCACGTGACTTTGGTGCCGAGGAAATTTTACCCCCACCCCTAATTTCCCACCAATCGGATTTAGGGCGCCGGGCGGACTCACGTTGGGCTTTGCCCCAAATTTTTAGTTAGACTCTGTTTCTCTCCAGAGGCGTCGGAACCGCGGGAGAATGGGGGCTCTTCGCTCTCACAGTGCTGAAACTGCGGGAGCGAAATTATTTTTTCCCGCAATAATTTGTCAAGTTTATCATTTGTATACTGTAAATTATAGATTGCACTTTTACATATAATTTGCATAGTTGGAGTGCAAGTTCACCTGTAGAACCCAAAATGCACCAAAACTCTTGGTGGCCGGGGCTTCAAGTATAACATACATTGCTGGAGAGAACTCCACCCGCGGCTCAGCCCTTCGGGTTTCGATTTTCGTCTTGCCTTCGCAATGTTGATTTCGTTCCAGCGCTACCGTCTGTCTCTATATATGGGCTTTCGCCCGAATTAAATGATTGATTGCGTAATTGTTACAGATAGCACCGTCGTCGCTGACTCCAGTGACGTGTAATTTACTGGTAATACGACGGGATAATGCACAAAGGGTGTCAGTAAGTGTGTTGGGTTTAACGTCCCACCCGACGCAGTATGCAGTCATTTCGGGGACGGCCTTTCCAGGCAGAATGCACATACAGTACATACACATAATAATGGAATAGTAAGTTTAACCTTTACAGAAAACCCTAATATGAAACATAAAATACAGAAACAACCTAAAACCACAAACAGTATCAGGACATTTTGTTCCCAGACGTTTAGGCCCTGGACGTTTTGTCCTTTGCTTATTTGACCCACTAAAAATTGCGGACGATGACGAAGACAAACGGACGGAGTAGATGAGATTTTTTCGGACGGCGAAAACGACGTCGTCTTTGCCTTTTTTACTCCTTCCGTCCGTCCGTTCGTTTTCGCCGTTGTCCACATTTTTCTTTCTAACAACATGCTGAAAATTGATATATTTTTGTAATCTCCCCGTTTCTAGTTTTTTTTAAAATTTCTACTGGGTAAAACGTCCAGGCAAGGGTCGAAACGTCCGTAATTCGCAGAAAGTAAGCTAACGCATAGCCGTCTACCAACCGCTTGAAACTAGCACGATGAATACAACGAAAAAAATTAACAGACAAAAACTACCAGCTTTCAAGTGCGTGTTATGAGTGCTGATATTGATAAGATATGCTAATGTGTTTCTGGTGCAGATTCTGGAAGCGCTGGATGACGATGTTGTATCACGGCGTCTTCAGCTAGCGACGCGCTTCGAACACGTCACAAGAACCGCCGACGAACGATCTTCATGCTGCTAGCAACTGAATTAATTAACATTAGCCAACGTATTTATTTATTTTATATCCTCGTCAACGAACCGATGCGCTTGTTAATGCAGTATTAAAGGGATCGTTTGAAAGTTTAAACAGGATGTCAATCGATGATTATTTTGTCGATTGTGTCGTGCGACGTCATAACTGATTTCGCTTGTTTTTGCAAACATCATGCAGCTCTCAGTTCAAGTTGTAAGAGTTTGATCTTGAATTTATTACGACGAAACCAGTTCGACTCGATGCGGCCGTAGAATAACTTAATTCCGTAATATTTCTGCATACTATTGTCATAGCAGTGCAGCACTTATCTAGTTTTTAATGTCTGCACGTTCACCTGTGATAAAAAGCGATATACAGTATCTTCGACTGAATGTAGACTTGATACGCAGTAAAATCTGCAGAATGAATATTAAACATTTTATCAACTACATTTTGAACGTGCCGTGCAATTATTACGCGTTGCCTCTGTTCACGGTTTTACACAAGTTTATACCATATCGCCCACTATTTAAATTTTTACTTTTGGTTGCCTCCTTTAATCTTCGTTACACATACGCTGAATTTGCAGTACAAGTTACGTATGAGAACTTCAGAAAATCATACGTGTCGTTATTGGCAAGAGCATTTATCGTCTCTTTTGACCAAACATCGAGAGTAAATGCCAGCATAAAACTGAGATTATAAATAGTACAGCATGCAGAAAGCAGCGACAGATTTATTTGCGACCGATCATGTGCTAAATATCGATGACAAACGCGGCAAAGCTGTGAATAGATGTTTAAGACAATCTTGTCGTCGCGTAATTTATTTACGTCCGATGCCGACCATGAGCAGCATTGGGTCGATGGGCGGTCGACCACGCTGCGTGTTACCGTTCAGCTGCTTCGAAGCCTTCTTGACGAGCGCCGGTATTTTGTCGGAGACGAGGCGTGATTTCAGCTGATGTTCGTCGCGGTTGATAGCCGGCCAGATGCAGATGGGTTCGCCGTGGCTGAGCGACAACTTGCGGAACACGGTTTGATCCGCCTCGGGCTGCTGCGGCTGACGTTTCTGCTGCTGACGCCGGGCGTGCTGCAGCTGGAGCAGACCGTCCATCAACAGACGCTCCTCCGCCGCACCAAGACGATGCAATTCGTCATTATTCCTCACTGATCTTGGTCGTCCGTGCACGTCTCGCGTCGATCGGCGTTGGTAGAACGTACTGGCTGCTGCCGGTTTGGTCGCCAGGTCGCTATCATCCGTTGTCTCGGCGGTCTGCGCTGATGGCCGGTTCTCGTCGCTTGTCGTGTCCTCTGGACTTGCACGTCGTGTGCGCGGCTTCTGTTGCGGTGGCTGGCCAGGAGCTAAGTGCGCTGTTTGCGACTCGGCTTTCGTGCCGTCATCATCGCCCGTAGCTGTAACTCACACGCACGCACACTCTGAAGCGTCATGGAAACAGTAGGCTTACGTGCGTGCCGTAACTCAACCAATAGGCTACTGCACAGTTCGATATCCTCTCAGCCACAAAAGCCTTCTACACTGTGAAAAATGATTCTCCTTTATGCCTCGAGTTTTGTAGCTTAGATACCTCGGCGGATGTATCACGTTGTGCGATATTAAATCAAGTTTTCGTCTAGGTCTATGTATGACCTATCTCAATTGACGCAGTGACACAAAGAAGTAACTGATAGGGTGTTTACAGGATCCAGCAAACGTCCAGCATTAGCACGTGTATTTTGAATACATTTGCTGAAAGTTTGCTGGACGTGTGCTGGATCGTGTAAACACCCCATAAGTCAGAACTACAGTGTATATGCACACGAAGTATATATGACTACTGCCAATCGAATAACACTGACACCAGAGTTGACAATTTGCTTTTGTCAAAAATGGAGTCATCGATACTCAAGTCGAGAAAATAGCCTGTTAACCAAGTTGAATACGCATACGGCACTGCATATGAAAAGAAAAGAAATTATAATAACAATTTTACACCGAGCGGTTGACACGTGACTCCTGTTTCAACCGTTCTGTGTAAAAATGACTAAATCTTGTGTTGGGATGAGAACAGGCGATCGCCGCCAACGATAATTAATATCCATGAAAACTCGATCAAAATAAAACGTCCCATCAATTAAAGCGTTTGAAATAATAAACACCATCTGCCATGCTGCCACGTAGTTACACCATGCAGTCAATTTAAAAGATAATAAAAACAAAACATATTTTGTAATTAAACAATTTTACCACCCTTCTGAATTAAATTGAATATCGTAGCTGTAAATTCTTACAGCTAGCCTAAACATTTGACTTTCGCAAGATAGTTCGGCAACAGACTTTCGGCGACAGTTCTTTCCGAGTGCAACAATGATGGAGTTATCAAAATCTGCTCATATATGTCAAATATTTTTTTAATATTAAATTAAGGTATGGTAAAAATAGCAGAGGCAGATTTTTATGAACCACGACGCGCATAGATGCAGTTAGATCGTTGAAACCTCCACCGAGAACTGTAACTTTGTGTTCTATTCTTTGCCGTTTGTAGAAATCGCAGTAGTAAATAACGAAGCCTATAAAATACTTCCTCGATTCTAATCATGGTCCTAATCTAGGAACTCAGCATCCGGAATGGTGATCCGAATCGTCACCAAAATCCAATCTAAATCTAATCCGATCTAATCTAATCTAAAAACAATTAGTTGTTGGCGCCGTATATCACACAGTAACTCGGAGGCGCTGTAATGGACACAGATTAGTTTTCAGCGTATTTCAAAATGTTGAAGTTGTCAGCAGGTTTAATGTTTGTGCGAGAAAGAAGGTTTAGAAAAGTGGGAAACACGATAGTAAATATCGATAACGTTATTCGTTATCCGTGAAAGCTATTCGTTCAACTTGTTGAAATAATTTCATCAAAGATTTTTTTCGGATTGTAATCACGATAAAAGGTGTCACACAACTGCCTTTCCTGCGCCCACATTTCTAAAAAAACAATAAAAATTTGCTTACATTTTTGTATATGTGTAATCTACCAAAAAATAAACACACAGGCTTTGCCAAAAGCACAAAAAACATGGTGTGGTCATTATAGCTCGGTCATTACTAGAGTTCACTCGATTAACTTGATCAATATAGAACTGTGGCAAATGGATTGGACCAGATCAAGAGTTTAGACAGTTAACTAAACATCGACATTTTACAATCCTACACGTAGAGTATAAGAAGGCTGAGTCGAACTATATGGCTGGGTCGAACGCCGAGACGGTTTATCCGCCTGCTGAACAGTGCTGGAAGATCACATGACTGATATGGCCGACAAGTTTATGAATAGAAGTCTGATAGAAACGAAAGCAAGTGTTGGACAAATGCGTTTTGTATCTCTCAAAATTCTGATCACGTGGCTTGGCTGCTGTTCAGTTTGCAATGAATGTAAATAAGAAACGGTCAACGTCCATAAAACAGAAAATAGAAGTCGAACGGAGTAAAGCGCAACTTGCCATTGATCATTCACCCTCCGAACATCAGCATTTTAGCACCCTGCGGACAGTCACAAACCGTGTATTAAACGGACTCACGTAAATCTAAGACTGAGTTCAAGGAACTGAATTGTTATTGGTATTTTAGTAGCTTGCCAGATTTTATTCACTTGTCAGTTGTTCGTTTCTGATGACGCGAAACACTTAGTGTAGGCCTACTGGCTAACTTGTTGCAAGTTGTTTAATAGCCATCTTAAAGTCTATAACTTTTTCAGAAGTAAATTGTATAGATAAAAGCTTTAAAAGTCAAACATTTTTACAAGAGCTTCACAAGTATTTAACAAATAAATACTAAATTTGGCAAGTAATTTGAGAAAAGCTCACGTGACGCGCGACAGCAGCTGCAGTCCTGCCAAGTGGGCAATCAGTGTACAGCGTGCAATAAAATAGCATCGTGTCTTGAAGAAATAATCAAATCTGAAGCCTTCGTGCGGAAGACTCCTTAAATTTAGGACGTCGAAGCCAAGGCGGTCAAAAACGTACGTTCGATGCTAAAAATTACATACGCAGTTTGTCCAGTCTATCTGCAGCCATTTCGGCGCAATTCACTCTGGAAAGGTGTGCCGCAGCCGAAAATTGCAAAAAAACATTAAAGTCCTCTATATTGGGGGTTTAAGGTCATTTAAGGTTATCGAAGTTGACACCATTAACAAGCTCGTTACTAGTATTTGTTATGATAAGCATTAGGCCTATGTCTGTTCCTATTCTGCAACCGTTTACACGCTGAACAAGCCAAAGTGGTAAAATAAAAATTTTTATGCGGTCTCCCTCTTTGACGCCAACCTGTGCACGCCTCCCTAAACATAAAGGGTCAAGATTTAGACTGCTAAAATCTGCGCAATCGAAAGCCGGTGTATGACTTCCTATTAATGATTAATGGTAACCTAGGCCGTATCTCGCACCGTTTTTGAGATACAGCGACATATATTTTTAAAAATAGCAAATTTTCCCCCACTTCCTCTCATTTAGCGCCGTCGTTCAGAGTGACCCCCTCCGAATTTATGGAAAAGCTTTACGGTTCCTAAAACTAGAGTCTTCCAGGCAGCTGATGGTAAAGATTTGGTGATCCTAGCTTGCACGTTTTTGACCGATTCACCCGTGTGACAGACGGACACACAGACAGAGTTGCGATGGCTAAGACGCGCTGAAAGCAGTACAATACCTGCTCTCGCGTGTAAAATTCATTAACCTTTAGCATTTAAAGAAGTGACATTAACTTCTTTAATTTATTCATTTTGTGGTTTTTATACTGTTTGTACTTGCGAGTTATGATGGATTACTACCTATTAGAGAAAATAATAGATGATTATCAAAAAATTCTACACATATTCAATATAAAATTCTCTACATAACGTATAATTCGGATTTTTTTTTCGAAAACTAACAGACTGATGCTATTTTGTAACTTATTTTTCGGACGACCCTGGTATTCAAAACATTTTAAATTCTTTCAAGTTTATATGCTAGATTTAACTGGCAGCTTGCTGTCAGTTTTTCACTGCAAATCGTTAAATCATTTATCACCGTATTATTCACTCGCTATCTCGACCTACCGTGGTCACTGAGTGATCGTTGTCGTTGTTGAATCGTCTCGTGCAGACCGCCAGTCGTCTTGCGGCGATCAACTGCCGCGGCGTCCATCATCACTAATGTCATCATCATCATCAGCATTAGCTTCAGCAGCTGCAGCGGCATGACCGAGCGTGACATGATTGCGTCGTCAAGTCGACAACACTCACACTACACGTGTGTCAATTCTCAGCCTGCTGCTGCTTCTGCCTGTGCCTTCAGCAGGCGTTGTTCAACGCTGGTTTTATAGAATAGCCTACGGACGACTATCTCACATCACATTGCTTCGTTTTGCCGCTTCGGTAGCCAACAAGCACGCTGTGACTGCGCCGTTGCTGCAATCAAGCTACTGCCAGCTGCAGTTATCTATTAACCACAACTCGGCCATGTCGTCTAATTTTGTCGCTGAAGGTTTTGAAGATGTCAAGCGGCTTAATTACACATCGAAGTGTTTGCTTGTGTCAAACAGTAGGATAATTATCTGTAAAGAATTCAGCTGTTGCTTTTATTTAACTCTATAGTAGGCCTATACTGTTTCATCTCTCGTTTTCTGGCAACATCATGTTTCAATAAAAACTCATGACACTGCTACATTATACGCATACCAACACTGACAGTTTAGCCCCAATAGAATTGAGATTTTGTATTCCACATGGTTGTCAAATATCAAGCGGTAAATAAGAAATACCGCAACCAGTAAATACTCTCATTTAACTTGTTGTCCCTGTGTTTTCACTGTTTGTGAAAAATTATGATTTTTTGTTAAAGTAGTAAAAATTGTTGCAAAAAATAAAATACATTAAACTAGTAATCAGTATAAAAACGTCAAGTAGTAGACACGTTATAACTTGTCATAAGAGTCGTGATGAAAGACGTCAATTTTCACAATAGCTACAGTATACCAACAATAACGAATACGACTTGACTGATACTATGAGCAATCAACATTATAATGTGCATTCTACAACCAAAAAAATCATATAAAAAAACTGACCAGTGACCACTGACCAGCTATTGCAACAGTGGAGATCCGTCATTTTCAGGTCCTGCAAATTCGAGCGCCCCGCATAGGCGTCTGATATTATATGGCCTGTGCAACTGACTATAATAGGCTAAGTTAGTCTAGCCATTAATAGTCATCGTAGCGCAGCTTATTAGGAAAGTGTCCTAATATGGGCCTGCTCCTAAGATGGGCACGTATATATACCTGCCCAATGCCTATGGGACGTAAAAATCACTAACTACTGAATCACGTCGCCACATGGCGAATACAACACAGTAACATATATCCAGGCGTTACAAAAATCGTTTGTTGAAGGTCGTGCTTTTTTAACGTTCACGTTCACAGTTTTCCGAAATAGGCCTACTCGAAAGTGCTAAAAGTTACAGTTAAGATCGAATGCACTTTTTTCGGTTTGCAAAGCATTATGAAACAAGTACATATACGCCCTATCTAACATTATGTGTTTTACACAAAAATTGCCTTGTCTTTCCAGTTCATAGCTCCATTTGTCCAATGGCGTAGCCAGGATCTAGTTGTAGTGGGGGGACATGCACTTGATGGGTAGGGTGTGGGAGCGGTGTCCTTTCTCTATGAGAAATGAGTCTGAAAATATTCATTTTTTGTCGTGAAAATAACGTGTTTTTGTGCATTTTGTCACTATTTTAAGCAGCTGAGTAGGCTTCTATGGGACACGTGCCTCCAGTGCCTCCCTATAGCTACAGCGCAAGTGCATTTGCATTGTCTATGCTTTTTTATGCGCGACAGCAAAATGCTTTGCGCGTCTTATATCCCGTTTACACGATGAAGCAAACGTCAAGCAAACATCAAGCAGACATCATGCAAAAGTGGGGGTAGAAAATAATCAGCGAAGCGAGGAGAAAATTTTTTGAGCTGTTGTGTGCAGAATCACGTTATGCTATACAGTGCGTCTTTTAGGCAGTCTGCATTAGGCCTGTTTGGCGAGTTTTGCGCCTCCTTCTAAATGCGCCACTGTTAATCATCTGAGTTTCGGCCACTTAGATGTTCAAGGGGGGTGAGTGAATAGGGTTTAACGTCCCACCCGATACAGTATAGGTCATTTCGGGAACAGCCTTTTCACGCAGAATGCACACAAACACATAACAACGGAACAGTGCAATAAAGAAACCCAAACCCTGTACTCTAACTGCTTCATGTTTGCTTCATCCTGTAAACGGGGTATTAACTATAACCTAAGCGTCAGTCTGTCTGTCCGTCTGTGTGGCCTTGAGCCCCCCAATTAATAAGTAAATTGCGCCGAAATGGCTGGATAGACCAAGGCAAACTGCCTATGAAATTTTCAGCACTAAATGTAGATTTTAGCAGTCCAAGTCCCACACCCCCCTATCATGGGACATTTTCACTGCACCCTGTACTCGACTGCCCAGGTTGCAGGACCGATGCTGTCGCGCGTCACGTGAGCTTTGCTTAATTAAATTACTTGTTGCACACTCGCTATAAACTGTCATACATACATTCCGGCGATTCCGCGCGCCTAATATGGGCCGGGCTATGTTCCTATTATGGACAGACTGCTGGATATTTCACAGCGTTATGAATAAGCCAACCATTTTCGAAATCTTATACGTGTCTTTACTGACACTAGGCCTATTGCTGGAGCAATAAGTAATTTCCACCCCCAGCATTTGCATCCTACTCTTAGGCTACCCAATACTGATGACGATATAGTCTACGCATTATTATGGCAGCAGATGGATTATCTGGTTGCTACAATAGACCGCTGTAGGCCTACTGCAGCCTTCGTAAATATACTGCTGTTAAGCTGAACTGAGCGAGTAAGTGGGATTACTGCGTGCGGTCCCGCCTCCCCTGCACACCGGAGCAGCCGGTCGGCCGTTCATATCAGCGCCATCTCCAGGGCCGAATACCGTCAGACCAGCCTGAAGTCGACTACAGCTGAGAGAGAGAGAGAGAAAAAGAGAGAGAGAGGTGTCTGCAGTTTTCAGCTGAGAGGACGCCGAAGTCGTTGCGATCTGTGGACCGCGTAGTGTCTGTCGATCGACTTATCTGAAAGTGATACACAATGTCTTCGGAAATCTGCGTCGACTGTCCAGCAGTTGGTAATTGCGCAACACGTAATCGAGGGTACTACCCATAGGTACTACCCATAGGCAAGAGGCTTGTTTGCAGAAAAGAGCACTGCTCTCGATCGCTTCTAGTGCGCAGTTTGTCAAACGAAAGTCGTACATCGAACACAAAGCTGTGTTCGAGACGCTGACATTCTGACAAGGTGCATGTGTGTGTGTGTGTATGGGCTTATCAGATACGATAAAAACTGCGCATTTATCTGCCGCAGCTGATTTCGACACGAATGCCCTAGAAGGGAGCTCGCCATACCTGAAGCAGTCGAGTGCAAACCACATGCCGTTCAAATAACTTCACTCTTCGACGTGCCAGGTATGTGCACCTGTTTCGATTCAGTGTGTGGTCCCCTTCAAATGTAGAGCTCTGGCTCAGCTTGTCTGCGCGTCGGTTTTTCAACACGTGCCAGAAAACTGCCAAATATTTGCGTGTCGATGTTGACCACTGTTGGCAACTTAGTAGACCTAAACTGAACTCTAATTAGTTTATTGCTGAGATATTGTAATATTGTAGTATTGAGATATTGAGATATTGGTAACTTCTCACTGAAGGCAAAAGTTAGAACATCGAGAGTGTAGGCCATATGTCGTTGTTTAAGCGCGTTTAAAACCCAATTCACACCGTGAATTATTGTGTATAACAGTGCATTGCGGCGGTTGGGTAGCATTTCGCCTAATCCCATTTTGCCTAATCTTTTTTTGATAGGCGGACCAACAACAACGACTTGCTTTGTCGTTTTTTGCTTCTTTGACAAGCTTTGTTTTGTCGTTCATCATTTTTTCTGTACCATGTTTTTGGCCGACCGTAAGTAAGTATACGACGGGTGTCGTCTCATTTCGCCTAATCTCATTTCGCGTCGTATACTTACCCTAACCCTAACCCTACCCTTAGTTCGATTTTAGTTGGGGCTCTGCAGTAGACCCAACTGGAAGAGCGATTAGGCGAAATGAGACGACACCATTGCGGCACCAGTGCCGAGTTGCATGGAATTGGCACCAACTGACCTGAGCTTATAGGCCGACATCGGCTACATTCAGTGCATTTCATATTATGCGCGCAGACTATTAACTGGAGTAGACCAATTGACTGTGGTCTATCGTTGTTAGCACGTCAGCGCAATGTAGCTTACTGGGCCACTTAGCAGCGGCACCTTTATCATGAAATGCACTGGTGAATGTAGCCGTATATAACTTACATGCTGTAGGCCACGCGAGTCTGCTGAAGCATTTAACCTAGGCCTATTGCATTTGTAGCAGCCTTCCGGTTCGTCTAAAGCAAATAGGGTAACAGACGGCGCCGCGACGGTTTAGAACAGATTATAGCTGGCTGCTTAAGACGCTTTCGGGCCTAATACTGTGGTACAGTCACATTGTAGCCAACTCATTGACAATGACAATGACAATGATTTTATTTGCACACTTGCGGCTATAAAGATAGCCGACTAGCTAAATAACGGTGCAGTGCAAACAGTGAATAAAATAAGAAACAAACAGTCCGAAAATGCAAAATAACACAGTCCATGAGTACATAAGTGCAAATAACAACAATAATAGTCCATACTAAAAAACAAAGATACAACTAGAACTATAGGTGGGATTATTAAATTCAGCCAGCCCTCCAACTTCTTTTTACTTAGGCCTATTTATTTACGTAATAATCTAGGCCTATTTTGTTGTCATAGTGGCGTAGTGACAGTGCACTCTGGCTCTTTCTATTTTCAAACACCACTTTTTAAAATCAACGGGTTTTCTGCCTGCTCAGGTCAACTGACAACGCTCTCTATATATACAAGAGGGTGCAATGAAGTGAAGCCTGAAGTTACCTAGCTGTATATCTTTTTACTTGTATTTCCAATTTTCGTGCAATTTGGTGGCGTCGATGTTCGCCCCAGATCGTTTGAACTGTTGATGAATTGTGCGTGCAGGACGTGTGTGCGTGGAACGCGGGGCCGGTGATGAATAAAGCGATGTTACTACGTTGATTTTGCTGAAGTGTGAAGGACGTCTACTAGGGTAGAATGCGCGGCTGCGACGATGACGTACTTCAGTGGACAGCGTCGACCCCGGTGTCGACCATCAACTACTCTGACGATGAGATCCTACACGACTCGACGCTACTAGCTGATGACGAGGTCTGTGCGGATGGTGTCACCGCGGTCGCAGCTCGCCGCAAGTCGGCCGACTACGCGTGTTGCGATCGTGCAGGCGTTTGCTTCGCGCCCTACACGCGCCTGGACGTGGAACATCACCCGCTGAACGGTCGTCAACACGTCGACGAGCGGCAGCAGAACGACTGCAGGCGACTGGCGACTCAGAGGTCATGTGACGACGACCGCCTCCCGCGTGATGTCTCGGCACACTTCGGTCCACGAACGACGACTGCTGTGCACGACTGTGAGAGAACGCACAGCATCCCGGCCACCACTGCGGCAGCGTGGTCACGTGACTCAGTACACCATGGCAACGATGACGTCACGTGGTGGGACGGGGACACAGCAACGGCCGACTACCGTCTTCAATTCATCACCAGCGAGCAGCCGTTGCCGCCGGCAGACGATGAGCGTCGGGCGCTGAGCTCAAGGACCACAGGTCGCCTACGCTCAACACCGTGCGTGCTGTCTGTTTCTGACCAGACCGAGTTCATCGTGCGTCAACATGACACCGACCTGTCCAGTACAACATCGTCGTCGTCATCATCGCCGGCCGCTCGAGTAGCGCCCCAGTCGTCACCGGCAGCCGTCGTAGCTGACATAATTCCTGCTGCGTCGCAGCGACTGCCGCCGACGTCACTGAGGGCGCGAAAGAGAGAACAGGTCGCACGCTCAGCGGCAGGATGCAGACTTCGGCGGTCCAACAGCTTGGCAGGGTCCAGCGCCGCCGGCCGCTCGCTACAGAGCGCCGATGAGGGCTTTGCGGACAGTCGAACGAGGACCCCGGAGCCGCGTCGAATGTCTGGCAGCGTGCAGAATGAGGTGTGCTGTGCGTGTCGCCGCCAGGTGGACTCTCACCGTACTACCGGGTCTCAGTCAAACGTCTCAACCATGTCAACCATGTCAGACCAGGCGCGCAAACGCAGCTACCGCGTTGGACTCAACCTCTTCAACAAGTACGTTGTGACGTCCAGTTACATAATAGTAACATGTCCCAGTTTTATTGTGCACACACATCGAATGCCTCTCTCTGTTGTCTCGTATCTTTAGGCCTACCTTCGTTGATTACTTAAAAGTTGCATGTATTACCATGAATTATTTTGAAAGAGGTAGGCCTATGTCATGGTCCAAGGAATGGTCGATTAGATTTTGGTGAGGCCAGTTGTGTCGCACGACATTGAATAACTTCCGGGCCCAAACTTTTACTTCAAAAAATTAACTAATTCACTGACTTCTAGTCCTAGCATAGCACCTGTGCAGTCTTACTTTACTTCAAGAGTGATCGAAAGCCGCGCATATGAGAGAACCTGTTGGCTAGAAGTTTATAGTCTATACGTTAATCTGTGAGCGCAGATAAGGTTCCTAGTTTCGGTAGGCCTATCCTGTTTACATCGTCAAGGCGAGCCGTTGCGTTCGATAATGCTGTGGCAGAGACCGGTTGGTTGTTGAAAAGCCGACTGCTCGGCATGAAGCAGCCGACTGTATGGCGTGTGCATCGACTACGTCGACTGATAGCGGCACTTGAGCGCGCGCTGATTCAGCAGAGATCATTCTACGAATCACAGATGCCGCTAAGTCGGCGCTAACTCCGCCAACGTGCCGCACAGACGGACAGACAGACAGATAGACGGCGAAGCTGTTGTTGTTGCCGACCTGTGCGACGCACGGCCTCCAACTGCCAGACCGTGCAACGCCTCGAACACTGCCCATATAGTTGACTTTCTACGCCGAGTCGATAGCTTGGTGGATTTCCTTCGCGCAGGCATGATGTTCGTACATTCTTAAATTCGTAATTTTTTAAAATTCGTGAAATGCGATAGAATATGAGCGACAGCAATGAGTTGCGAAGAACAATGAGTTTGGGGTTCGTCGTTTTCATCAAAAATAACTCAAACGTTGTGAACGCATTTCGGTTAATTTTTTCGAAGGACCGGACTGAAGGTTGGCCCATAGACCAACCGTATACACAGATTTTGGCACCGATTCGGTTCATCAGGATCTGCATCTACTGATCCAGAGTTTCTGAATCCTGATCCGGATGCTGTATACAAAAGCTGTATTTTGTTTTTTTTTGTGCATTTGCCAGGTGACAGGGCTATTTTCGGCGGAGGTTTGAGGTCTTCTGTCACTTTTAGTTATTGTTTATTTATCGTAATGCTTTTATTATCTTTTTTTGCCATTGATGGCAAATAAAGAGAAGTGAAAACGTTCGTTTTTCCTGTAATACTTGAGGCACTCCTCGTTCTCGTGATGCAACCGCATGACACGTTCATATGCACAGTTACGAGCAGAGAACTAGAAACGTTTATTTGGGCCAACTATCTGCGAACGGTGGAAACAGTATTTGAAGATTGCCGGCGCCGTGGTGCGTTATCATTTATGACATTTTATGTCGTTGCTGGGCGCTGCAGTGAACGACCGAGGAACGATTAAGCTTACGCCTGTTAGCGTGGTTACTGATGGCCGCCTACAGCTTCAGTTCTTCACTGAAAGCTGCCCTCACGTCTTGCACGGCTGCTCATAGAGGCCTACTGGTGCTAAACGTGCGCTGCTAACTCATCAGTTTTCGCAGAACGCCGACACTTCATGTCATAGAGTTGAACGTCAGAGTGTTCTAGGCTTGTTGTGCCTCGATGATATACGGTGTACCGTCAGTCAGAGATTAGGAACGGTTGCATGACGCCGCAGGAAGGAACCTTATCCGGTCTACCGGTTACCCTCGATCGATCTCCGCTCTCGGCACGGACCCCCGTGTAGGCCTATACCTACTCGTGCATGTGCGGTAGCACTGACTGTTGGCTGAATGTAGACTCTAGCGGAAGTCGTATTTTTATGGCGCGACGGCGCTTATCTGACGCCGGCGTACGTTCACCCAGTCGGTTGTCACGCCTCTGCTATACATCGTAGCTGTTGTAATGGTCGAATATGGTTGACATATGCTTGTTTCGCTGCAAATTTACTAACCACCTCTCATAGCTGCTGACGCAATTAAAATCAGCACATCACTTTGTGGTGCACTCATTAGATTCCGGCAGCGATTCGGATCACGATGCGAATTCCGGGTTCTAGGAAAGTTTAGAAGGATTTCGGAAGGACAGCATTGCTTAAGTTCGTCGTATTTTCCACGTGTCGCTCTCTGCTATTATCGGAGAAGTCGGCATAAAATTTGACAGCGGGAAGATCTGAGACTGACTATTTTCTGGCGGTGTGTGGTCCGTCATTGTCTGCCGAAATTCTCTGTACGGTTCTGGAAGAGGGCGTCAAACGTACAAAAGTCTGCGATGCTAATTAGATTAATCTTAACTTTAGTGCTAATAGGTTTTGACATATTTTGCTATAAAATGACCTTGTGTGAGACAACCGTTAATAATTCCGTGAAATGTGCTTTATTTCGGCCTAATTGCATGAACACAGCGCTACGCTTAAGACTGTTTTAGCATCGAAGATGTTCTGACGATGCTAAATATAGCCAAGACGTTTATGTTTGCCGTTGATATTTTGACACAATTTACTGGAAAGACACTTCTGTCGTGTGATTACGCGAAATTATCCCTCATAAATATATATAATGTAATTTTAAGCAAACATTTCGCCATGCCTGTGTTCCCAAATACATGTGATGTAGCCTTTAAGTTAAAGGAGGAACAGAACATTGTGTAGGCCTATACATTAGGGCCTAGTCGTACACATCCCTTTCTATGGCCGAACGCAGCAAATTTTGAGATAAATACAAAGAAAATGTTTCAATTACAAAAGCGCCAAAAATACGCCATTTACTATATATGTACTTTCTTTTTTTTCTGTGTTGCTATTGTGTTATTCTATGTGTTTGTCTGCCATCATCGGTGAATTAAAGATTATCAGAAAAAAGAAATCAATTTACGTGCAACAGCAGCTACTGCTGTAGCGCGTCTTGGCCATCGCAATTCTGTCTGTCCGTCCGTCCGTCCGTTACACGGGTGGATCAGTCAAAAACGGTGCAAGCTAGGATCACCAATTCTTCACCGTCGGCTGCCTGGAAGACTCTAGTTTCAGGATCCGTAAAGCTTTTTAGTTAATTCGAAAGGGGTCACCCCGAACGAGGACGCTAAATGAGAGGGGGTGAAGAAAATTTGAATTTTAAGCCAATACGGCTAAGCGAGACCGGTCATGCCGTCTGGCGCTCTCTGGCGAGTGTAAAAACATCGTTGCTAGGATGGATGAGCTTAGATTTTGGTCGCACCGGGCTTTCAAACATGCACCGCTGTTGCGCGTTCTCCTTTGCGTTGGCTGGGCCTTTCTTGTTGAGAATAGCACTGTTTCGTTGGAGAAAGGGACACCGCAGCTGTATCCAGCGCTTTGCTTTTCTGGCGTTTTTGGCGCCTCATTTTTCTCGCACCCTCTGTTGTGGTTCTCTTACAACAAAATTCTGGAAGCTGCACCGGGTAAAACCGTCGAAATTAGCTGCAAATGCTTATTGTCACGTTGTGCATGCGCTGCAGAGATCCCGAGCGAGGAATCGCCTACCTGACAGCTCGCCAGTTTCTCGACGGCCGACCGGCTGCCACCGCCAAGTTCCTCATTGCGCGCAAAGGTATCAGCAAACAGATGATTGGCGACTACCTGGGTGGCATTCCAACGCCGTTTCTCACGCAGCTTCTGAGGTATACTAGTTTAGCTGCTTACATTGGCGCTTCACGCACTGCTGGAACGATAGTGCAAGACTATAAGATTCTAGACATAGTCATACCCACAAAGATCAGTAGGCTATGCCGCGCCTGCTGCATTTCGACGCTCTCGACTTGACTGCTGCAGCCAGGGCCGAAGCCTAAAGGTTAAAAGTTAAAGGTTAAAGGTGCATATAGCTCATAATGATCCCATCTCAGAGCTACGGAGCGTCACTTGTCATATGTGATCACACAGTGTTACCTGCCACCCGACAGAGGTGAACGCGCCCCGCCTTAACCC
>Ga0209367_1002314_pt1 | contig 25020 bp, 17 predicted proteins | sample WorMetLIZISLAND2_FD_187412 | JGI IMG/M metagenome (GOLD analysis project Ga0209367, IMG submission 187412) | Marine gutless worms symbiont microbial communities from Max Planck institute for Marine Microbiology, Germany - Olavius geniculatus... ... | reverse complement strand
CGTCGGACTCGTTGGAGATGCAGCAGACGGCAGTCGGTGGCGCGACGATGCAGACGTCGGTTGACTCGCTGACTGGTGACGAGGACGCACAGTGTCTGGATAGCTTCGACGCTGACTCGCTCCACGAATCATCATTACTCGGGCTGAACGCGAAGCACGAAGAAATCCAGCGGTCACAGACCTCGGCCGTCGAATCCGGTGCCTGGAGCCAGTCGGACTCGCTTCTGTCCAACACGGGGACCCTGAAGTCGAGCTATGACGACAGCAGTATGCGCGCGTCTTCGTCACTCGATTCGCCTAACTCAAAACACGACAACAACCACGTGAGCGAATTATCACGTGACGGCGAACCCGGATCGCATGCCACTCAGCTGGACACTAGCTCGCATACTGCCATACACAGAGAGAATCTTACCAAACGCACGTCTGGTAACTAACACTAGTCTAGATGTTGTCACGTACTTGGCATGATGTAGCGGTTTGCATCTTAACATGTGCATGTTGCATGGACGCATGTTAGTTCGGTTAAGAAATAATTATTGTCAGAATGTTTACTTGGAGGACATATTAAACATTTTTTCAAACAATTTGAACGATTTTACTGTGCACTAATTTTCAGTGTACATTAATGCTGGTTGATGGTTGCAATTTTGCTCAGTTAACTGCATGAGCATACAGAGCAATGTACGAGCGTATTTCAACTGTGCGGCTCTACAAGCCATGCACTATTATTTGAAAGATGAAAACTTACTCTGTACATACACCTGAACCTTATTGACACTTACTATAACTTATATTTAACATTTTACTTAAACACTTTGACAATTTAGCACTTGACCTTATTACCGTCTGAAGATATTATACATTTTTGGATATTTATATTTTACAAAGTAATGTAGCGACATAATAAGTGTGATGTGCATTCCACTGAGTAACAAATTTTTTCCAGAGTCTACGGGCAAAAATTGTGAAAATTGGTTATTATTTAGCGAAGATGTGGAAAATGTACAATAGCTTACTTTTTTGGCCCACCCTGTAATCTTTGACGGACTTTAGTATCAGTTCGTTCTTAATTACTGCCAGTGAATGTTTTAGTGTTTTTTTATTCGTGTAATTTGTGTTATATAAATGTGTTGGCGTTGTTGTTATATTTTGTACAGTTTTGTAATGGATTACATGTTGATTTGTGTTTATCTGTAAACATGTTTTTACTCTGTTTATATCAGTGATTTATGTTCGTTATTTTTTGTTGGAATTGTGAATTATGCATGTACTAAACGTGCCCATGTGTAGAATGTCGACACTATCGTCTTTATTTTGAAAACGATTGTTGATTTTTGCATTAACTGTGCTTGGACTTCAGTTTTATATTTTGTGTTTGGTCGGTTTTGTCCATACGTATTGTTTTGTTTTGTTTTCAGTGTTCGTGTTACATGCGGTTCGCGGTATATTTTTCACTGTGATTTGGTTGGCTACTGTTTGAAAATAAACTTGTTAATTTCTCGTCTTGTACTGCTTTTTAACGTAAAGTATTTGCATCACCTTGGTCTGGAGACTGTCAGCATATTTTATGACCAGAGTGTTGCTGCTTCTGAAACATTATGTATGCGACTGTGTTAATGTAGGCCTATTTTTCTGCAACAAAAACAACTTTATAAAGCTCACTGCACATTGTGACAGTGGTCGCAAGCTTTATAAAGTTGTTGTTGATAATAGATTAATAAGAGATTAATATGAATTATATGAATTCGAGTCTCTTACTCATTTAGTTATTTTCACAGCGTAGAGAATCATAGTTAGCACCCTTAGCGAACGGTATTTTAGGATTTTTAGCGGCACGGTAGCATAAGGGAACTGGGCGAGCCCGGCGGGCTGCGCATCCGCCCCTGCAGGTCTGTCCTGAGACGTACTTATAGTAGCAGCCTACTTACCCGTCGAGGGCCGCCTAAGAACTGTCTATTTTTGTGAAACTGAAATTGAAAAAAAACAAAAACTTGCATGCGATTATTGTTTGAAGCGGATTTAAGCACCGCCAAAACTGCCCGAGGGAAACTCGCGAGTTTTAGTTTGGTTTTTTTACGCGCGAAAGCAGCTATGCTTTCAGCGCGTCTTAGCCATCGCAATTCTGTCCGTCTGTCTGTCCGTCTGTCTGTCTGTCTGTCACACGGGTGGATCAGGCAAAAACGGTCCAAGCTAGGATCTCCAAATCTTCACCATTGGCTGCCTGGAAGACTCTAGTTTCAGAAACCGTAAAGCTTTTTCATAAATTCGAAGGGGGTCACCCCAAACGAGGTCGCTAAATGAGAGGGGGGTGGTCAAAAATTGCGATTTTTGGCCTATAACTCGCTGTATCTCAGTAACGGTGCGAGATAAGGCCTAGGTTACTATTAATCACTAATAGGAAATCGTATACTGGCTTTCGATTGGCGCCGAATCCAATGACCTTGGATGACCTTGAGCGCCAAAATAGGGATTTTTTATGGATTTTTTGGGCGATTTCGGGCTGCGACACAAAATCATTCACAAGGCGGCGCCACAGTACTGGCATTGGTGGCATGGCGTCGTTGGTAACGCGTTTCGGCTGAAACGAAGTTACTCTACGCCGGGCCCGGTTAGTACTGCGATGGGTGACTGCCTGCGGGCAGAAACTGCTAGAGGCTTTCGCGCGTCCCGTGAGCATTAGCTCAAATTTCTTGTTTAGTTTTAACTTAGGTCTGCATGGAGGCTCCTCCTTGGGCAGTAACTGGCTACCATACTGTCTTGCGTCGTTTCATACTGCTATGTTACGCGCATACAAAACAGTTAACCTTTTGTACTGTTTTCTCGGTGGATTTAGAGTGGCCTTGCACGCCTATATTAACAGAAAATAGACTTTATACGTACATTTTAATCGCCAAATGATCATTTTTACTGGTGGATACCAACAAAGTATGCATTTAGTGGTTGTTTAAAATTATTAGTAGTAAAGTATTGATGTCAGTGTTCAAGTAGGCTATGCAGAAAAAACATGATTGCTGATGTAATGTTGTTCGTGTTTCGTGTTCTAGCTGCTTCAGTCCATACACAAGAAGATACGCCAGACCACGAGGAACAAACCATGAGGTTTTTAATGCACTGATTATTTACAAGACTACTTTTTTATCACTGCGGCTATGATTGCTTTATTTGACCAGTCTAAAAAATTAAGATCTAGGCCTACAGTAATGTATTATAAAAAGTCATCGTAATGCTGTATAATTTATGTTAATTCGAGTCTTGCCCATACGACATAGTTGTTGTTTCAGAATAAAAAAACTTAACCGTTAGTTTCTGACTTTTTGTAGTCCTGAAACGCTTTACATTGCCCATTTCTCGACATCAATTCTGCAGTGCAACGACGTTTTTTACCGACATCGTATTTAGTATTTTAGTTTCCAAGCAATAAATGCAATCTAATGCCGTCATTGTCTTTGTCGAACAGTTTCGATTCCCGTAATTCTGCAAGCAATATCTGATGCAGATTCCGTGCTTGTGTAGGCGTTGTCATTTTTATACACCGTGGTTCATAAAAAAACGTGCCACTTTTATTTTTTGAATAGCTCTGTGCAGCTTAGGCCGATTTTAATAATTTTTGGCGTGCAAGATCTGGAAGAAACTTGACGCAAGTGACTTCAGTTTTGGCCATCTCACTTGAATAATGTCGCTACACTACCTTGTGAAATGGAGGTTGTTGAGCCTGCTGTTCGCGAGTGGTGTCAACGTTTGCCGCTTGCATTCGCACTGGAGGAGTACATTTTGAGCACATGCTGTAATAAAGAGTACGTGATGTAACACGTGTGATTTTTTGAGATACAATAATTGCCAATCGTGTTTGTCGCTTTTTAGTTAATCACTTCTGAGACAACGCATGCGCCTATCCAGTATGAATTCATTGTTGTCAATGGTCAAACTACGGCTTTTGCATTTTACAAGGTAGCGACAGTATTAAAGTGAAGTGGCCAAAACGACAGTCGTTTGCGTCAAATTCTTTCTTAATGTCGCATGCCAAAAAATTATTAAAATTGGCCAATGTTTAAGAAAGCTATTCAAGCAATAAAAGTGGCACGTTTCTATGGACCACGGTGTATAATATTATTTTATTGTAACCGTACTTTATTACTGGACTGGTCAGCTTCGCTGTAAGTGGTCACTGTGACATTATCATTATTATTGTTATCATGGTGCCTGGTGTAGGGTGGTTCTGCGCAAGCACGTGCACAAGAAGACCGTGATACGTGACGGGCAGGAAGAGACGCTGGTCACTGAGGACACTCGCGTAGAGCAGGACAGCGACGGGCCGCCGGAACTGCGGGATACCGTGCGTGACGTCATCAACAGATTCATGGACTCCGATCCACCACCGGACAACGGCAGCACCGAAGAACCGCAGTAGATCAGCTGGAACTGTTGGACCACCATCCGTGCACGTGTGAGAAGAAACCGCCTCGAATATACAGGCGTTTGACAGCCAGTATGATGATGCTTACGTGAAAACTGTGGTTAAAGTGACCTACGAGTACTTGACCCCGGGAAAGGTTTCGGGGTAGCTGTACGTTAACTGCTTTATCAGTTATCATCTAAGTACTAAATACTGAATAACACTCAATGACTTCTTGACAGGGGACAGGGGGCAATGCTTCACTCCTAAATTTTATCCTGTCGGAAATTTTGTTGTCAGAACATATTCTTCCAACAAATTTGGGGTTGAAAATCCAAATTTTGGGGGAATTTTTTGGCAAAATTGAACTTCTGAGCACTCGTAATCTTTGCTGTCGGAAATTTTAGGATGTCTGTTGGATAATTGCAAGCTGGCCCCTAAAGTTTGTAATCGAGCACGCCACAGACAACAGATCGCAGGAGGAGGAGAAGGATGAGCACTACTACCTTATGTCGCTTTAGCCACTGCGTGAAATTCTAACGTAATACCCCGTTTACACGATCGAGCAGACATTGATTGGACATCGAGCAAACGTCGAGCAAACATCAAGCTGGCTCGTCCAGCTAACATATAGCCAGCTCGTCGAGCCAGCTTGATCGTGTAAACGGGGTATAGGTCTGCGGGCGGTGAAAACGATTGAAGATGCGTTGATTTTGACTCGACTTTGCGTAACTAAAAAAAGTCGGCTTTTGAATTACAGTCACAGTATAACGGCAAAGAACTCGTTTGACTGCTCTTATTTCTGGACAGTCTAAATTTGTGCTGGTTCCAAATTCGTAAAAGAAATCCATTATTTCTTGTCACTACTATCAATCTGGCTAGGTTTATGCATCACCTTTTATTATTACTCGTCTCTGGTATGGTTATGAGTATGGTACAGGGGTCCTAATACTGTTTCCTGGAATAGTAGTCAGTTGCCCCCTTAATTTTGAGCTTTCTTTTTCATTTACTGCTAATGTCTTCTCTTCTTGTGCAAGGCAAAACTTTCGGCATTGTCTGTCAACACTGATTGCGTTTAACGCAAATCGTAGTACGACAGCATTCGTGATGATGAAAATAATGAAAGTTTGCCGTCTTGATCAACGACGAAAGTCGCAAGCGTTGATTAATTAACAATAATTAAGTTTTTTTCTGCCGGACTTTCGATTGTCTCATCGGCCGTGAGTTTGATGCGAAACTTCGCTGCAGGGCTGCCGCGTGGTTATTGACATTTTATTGCTTTTAACACTGCATATCGTGCTAATTGTAATTTGTTGGCTACTATAATTCATCAACACTGTAATTGGTCTGGGTGATTATTACAATTATTGCGATTATTATTACAGAACGCAATTATTATTATCATTGCTACTTCTACTGCTACTAGTGTATTCGTGTTTGTATAAGTTTAAATGGCCGTACACATTGTACAGAGTGGAATTACTGAATGTGTTTGTAATTAATTCACTGCGAAATGGAATAAATGTATTGTAGTTCGTGTAGGCGTCATTAATTGTGCGTTCGTGTTGGTATCGATGAAGCATCCATTGCATGGTTCGTATTTTAAGGTGTCTCTGTGGCACTGCTACGTGTGTTATACCCCGTTTACACGATCGAGCAAACATCGAGCAGATATCGAACAAACGTCGCGTCGAGCAAACGTCGAACAAACATCGAGCTGGTTCGTCCAACTAACTTATAGCCAGCTCGTCGAGCCAGCCTGATCGTGTAAACGGGGTATTACTAACTATCTATTTATTGCATATCTATTTAATTGAAGGATGTCGTTAAACTAAGATGATCTCGCGGTTGACAGCATTTTGTGCATAGCTTGCGTTCTGTCAAGTTTTGTGCCTGCTTTTATTATATTTTATCAGTGCAGTAGGCTATATAAGCTACGGTTACGTTGTCGTCTATGGTACAGTTTATGTCGAAAAACTTTTAAATTGTTATACAAGCCTCTCACTTCTGTTAGAGCTGCTGACTTTTGGAACTCCATCTTGTAATAGAGACTCGGCTTGTATTTGACACCTGGCTTTTGCACTTGCATTTATAAAAGCCGTTTTATATTATAATAAACCTATATTTCGACATCAATAAACGATGTTTGTTACCGAAATCATATCAGTAGGCTATAATCGTTCCAAATGCTAGTCACAATTTAATGCGGTCGTCATCTCTGAACTGGTTTGATTCTTATGATGCTGTAAATATTGCCATAATATTATCGTGCAGTCTTGCAGATGCCGTGTCTAATCGCTGCTTGTTTTTTATTCCGCGATAATAATGCGAAAATTGATTTGCTGGACATCATGAAGTAATCGACTTTGAGACTGAAAATTTTTGCGTGTTATTTGCGTCCGTTCTTCGCTCGTAACGTTGATAAATTTTCGTCTGAAAGCCCATATTTTGTTGTAGTCTGTTCTGATTTTTTTGAATGCTAATTGTAAAATAATTACTGATGGTAGATGTGAAATGCATCCGACTGAATTATATGGTTGACTCTGCATGCACTTTATTCGTGTAGCTACGCAATAATTGTACGTATTTGCTTGCTTAAACGTGTCCTGTAATATTTCGTGATGTAACTGTGCTTTGTCCAATATGAATATGGCGAATTGTAAGCTTATTATTATTTTGACATAGGTACACCGTGAGTCAATAAGACCAAGACAACAGTTTCACTGTAACCACATGCAGTTCAGTTGTGTACGTAACCTATATATAAACATCATTTAACACTTTCAACGATAACAGTTTCAGTCTCCAGAAAATTCAGGAATTATAGCTAAGCATATTTAGCGGCAAAAGTCGATTTAAAAATAGGAACGGTTATTATGTGCTGCATTTCTTTTGCCAATAATGTGGGCATGTATTTTTATTTCAGATTTCTTCGATGGGCTCTGAAAGATGCATGTTTTTGTACACTAGAATGCGTCAGTGGCGTAGCCAAGAAGGCGGTATAGGCCGACCGTCGCTCTAACTTTAGTTGTAGCCCAAATGCGAACTTTTGCAGTAAAACTACGACAAAGTACAAAGTATGTTTTCAGAGCGTTTCACACTCAAAATGTGTTTATGAGCGAGGTTTTGTCTTATGCACTCGACCCAGACCGCAATGGGGAATTTAGCTTAATGCAGCGCTCTCCCACAGTCGTCGCTCCCCCCAAATTACCCCATTTCCGCTATCAGTCATTAATTTGGATTCGAGTTGAGCTCTAAAACTTTGAGCTTCAATCTATCCCAACTATAATTTCCGGCTACGCGCCTATGGATGCGTTATGGTCAGTGGCCTTTTGATGTCATCCAAGATCGTTTAGTAACGATTCGATAAATAAGTAACGAATACGTTGCTGTAATGAGTAGTAACGAATACGAGCGCTTATCGAATCTCGTTACTGATCTCGTTACTGACTGCGCTGTCAGCCGCCGGCCCGCCAGACAGATGAACAGATGTCTCCTGTTGTCAGTCTCAGCAGCCGCTCAGCCGCCTCATAGCGACGCGCGTACGATAGGGCGGTGCTTTGCTAAGACAACTGAACCGACCCCACTCCTCTCCCACGCAGTACACGCACGGTCGCAGCCGAACTAGTAACCATGGTTAAAAGATATCATTGCTTGACCCATCACTAATTATTGCTAAGATAGATCTGCTTTTAGTTATCATATCATTGTGATTTTGTGAACCATTTCCGGTTTTTAGTGTGTTGACAATATGAGAAAACTAAAGTATCACGAGAAAAAGCTGTTGAAAAAAGTCGATTTTTTATCATGGGAGATCGACAACAATCTGCACGAAGTCAGGGTGATGAAGAAGTATTATATACAGAAGCGTGAAGATTATACTAAGTACGAACAATAATTCTAGCGGTTGATCGGCGATCTTGCTGTTAGCACTGGAAAATTGCTAGAGGTAGATCGGGTAGGCACATTATTAGGTAGCCTACATGGTAGAACTTATGTTCCTGGTAGTCATAGGACCATGCCACGACCCTGTCACGTATTTAAATCAGGCTTATTCAGTATTATATCAGTCCATCTCAAGCCATATCTGTTTCTTTGTAACACAGACTTAAAAATATATTGTTTTTGAATAAATTTGGTAATTGATAACAAAGTGACTGATATTTCAGTTCCAACCACAGTCCTGGTAATGCAGTGAAGAAATATGGCTGCATTCTTACATTAATAATGTGATAAATGTAATTAGATAAGGTGGTGATCTACCACTAGTAATTTTCTGCTCACTAGTGCGAGATCGCCGATCTACCCCTAGCACTGACCAAGTACGAATTAGTCATTTCATCTTAGCTTAGAATATCTAATGTCTTTGATGTCAGTCAGACTCCCCAGTTTACAGACTTTTCAACCGCAGACGATTCGTTTGCGAGACGACTTGGCCGCTAAAGTAGATGAAGTAGTATTTTATTTATTTTATCAGCCATGATAATAACTAAGAAGAAAAAAATAAAGGCGGAATGGCCAACACATATGTATTTCTTGGAAATAATTGTCAAATGAATAAATAAATACACTGCGGCCTGTAATTTACTGTTTCATGGTGTTCTCTACAACCTCTGTGTCCTCGGATTATAACAAGTAATTTGAGCAAAGCTCATGAGATGCGCGACAGCCTTAGCAGTTCCGGTTTGCACATTGTCTTGGTTCTTCAGCCGTTTTGTTGCAGTTCGCCTTTGAAGTGTACAGCGCAGCCAAAAATTGCAAAAAAACACTAAAACACCTTGTTTTGGGGGTTCAAGGTCGTTCATGGTCATCGATGTTAATAAAGATAAAAAGCTTGTCACCATTGCTCATTATGATAAGCTGCATGTCTATGCCTTTCTGCAAGTGTTTTCACGTTAGACGAGCCAATACCGGTAAAATAATCTTTTTAATGGGTACGCCTTTTTGACACTTGCGCAGGCAGGCCTCCTTGAGCTTAGGCGGTCGGAACTTGGACTGCTAAAATCTGCGTTTAATGCTGGAAATTTTATTCGCAGGTTGTCTTGGTTTATTTCCAGCCATTTTGTTGCAACTCACACATAAATTGTGTGCTGCAGCCAAAAATTGCCAAAAAAATTCACTAAAACCCCCATTTTTGGGGTTCAAGGTCATCGAAATTGACGAATGTAAAAGGCCTGTTGCCAGTGCTCATTATGATATGCAGCATGTCTGTACCTATCTGCAACCATTTTCACACTATACGAGCCAACAGCGGCAAAATGACGTCTTTTTACTGGGGGTACCCCTCTTTGACTTCCTCGTTCGAGGGGAACCCCCTCATCCAGGGCACAAAATTTGTCACGATAAACTCGAGTCCTTGTGGCAGCCCACAGTGAAGATTTCGTGATCCTAGCTTGCCTCGTTTTGACACAATACCGCAGTGTGACGGATGGATGGGCAGACGGACAGACATCTTGATGATGGCTAAGAAAAGCGAAGCATTCTGCTGTCACATGTAAAAACTTTAATTAGAACTGCTGTAGAATGAGAACTAGTTAGGCTTGGAAAAGATGAAAGACAATCGCATTGATCGGTGAGTAAGAAGTAAGAAGCTCAGCTCACTGTGCGCTGTGAACATCTGATACGAATTGACTGAAGGTTGAATTGTCTTGTAGCTGAACTGGCTGTTCACTGTATATGCTTAGCTGGTTTTGCACATGACTGCAGTATTTTGTAATGTTTGTAGCAGATATAAGCCAGCACACAGACTGTTATTTATGCAATTGTCAATGTCATTTATGCAGTTTGATTGATGTGGTCAGTATGAATATTTTATTAGTTTTTACGTCAGATGCTGTGGTCATGTTTTGCTTCTTTAGAGCATAGGCATGTTTTTATTTTTATTATGAAGCAGCTTTATATGACTTGTATGATACTGATAGTTAACTCATCAGAGTTGTCCTAAAAGCATTGTTACAATATTAAGCATGGTTGAGAATGATGGATTATGTTGAATGTTGCTAATTTGAGTTGTGAGTGCTTCACTGAACTGACGTGGCTGAAATTTGAACAGCCACTGCTGTTTTTTGCTAAATGCACTGTATCATTTAGCAAATTATTGTATGCTGAATGTCAGATATAATCGACTTTCACGGCATGTTCGAGAACTAGCAAAGAAAATAAAAGATCTAGACCCAAATGATCCATTCAGAACAGAAGCCACAGCTCAGTTATTGGAAAAACTGTAAGCAGTTTGTTTATATATATTTATGTATAACATATAATATATAGCATATGCATGTGCTAATTATATATTGTCATTTATAATCAGCATCAATCAATAGCTTTGCTTAATGATAACACAGTGCCCAGTATGGTGAAGCTTTTGATCACAGTATTAAAGTCAAATTCATCAAAAACAGTTGGAAACAAATACAAAGTTTATCACCATTAGCTGTTTGAATTGAGAAGGAGTTTACCTTCACAATTTACTGACAGTAAACAAACTGTTAAATATGAGATGTGCATAATTCGTGGACTTATAAGTTGATTTTATTATTTTTCTATTCGCGTGTTTCTCTGCGAATGTACTTTTGTTCCGGTAAAAGAGCTTCTTGGTTATTTATTTTTGCTTGAGTGTCACACTTGTATTGAAACCGTATAATATGCAGTTATGTTCAGCTTATGTGACTGTTAGCCTAAGCTAGTCCTTCTCACAGCTGCAGTTAATAGTAGCTATCCTCTTATTTTGTGATTGTCTTGCAAACAGTTATTTTATGTCACCGTCATTCTTGTGACTGTTTTTGTAGATATCGGATGGGCCTAATTCCAACAAAAAGAAGTTTAGAGTTGTGCGATAAAGTTTGTGCTTCTTCGTTTTGCCGGTCTGTATAATGTCTTAATTTGTGTTACCATTTGGTGAATATCACAACTGAGATACATCTGTTAAATAATATAATGTAAGGGCCTGTGAGTCAAGAGCTGTTCTTTTTTGTGTTCACATTTTGTGTGCTAGTTTTGAATTGCAGTAATGTTTTTTATGATCATACGACGTACGTGTTCACTCAGCTTTAGTATGTTGATTTCAGTTTATTATACATATGTTTATTGCATTGTCTTTGTTTTAATTTTAGCATGATGCACATTACACATTGTTTGCATTAGTCATGCTGCTGTTTTTATTGCGTCCTTATTTTGTTAAATTGCTTCAGTCGGCTTTTACAGACTGCAAACTTTCTGATCAGCACTGTAATTAGAATATTATTCATGTGTTTTTGTGCAAAGGCGACGTCTGCCAGTTGTGATGTTGAGATCTCACATGGCTGAAACGTTGAAGACAGCTGTGACATTCATTGAGCAAGGACGTATCTTTGCGCTGATGTTAGCATACATGTGGCTGCAAAAATTTTAGGCATTTCATCCAAAACTAGCGTATTCATGTGCTAAATAGATGGATGCTGTTTTGTATGCATTAGTACATTTTTTACTTCCTTTACTTATTTATGTTCTTCAGTGACTTATAAGCAGTTGCGTGGCTCTTTGGGTGCACATTGAACAGTTTGTGAATAAAGAAATTTAAGAGTCTGCAAGTTATAAGTCACATAAGCAATGTAAGAATGTTAAATTGTAGATTACTTTCTTTAACAGTTTTTGTGTCAGATGTCAGAGTTGGTCCGGAGACAGTTACTGATCCAGCATTTCTTGTTACACGGTAAGTTTTTTAATTGTTTTTGGCTATTGGCCCAAGGTATTTGTGATGCTGAATTTTTGATAATTTCTGTAAGGTAATAGAAGTGTTGGCAGGAAGGCAAATGTGGTGGTAATAATAAAATATTTGTTTTTCAAGTTTACCTAGTGTAGACTAACTGAAAAAAAATGCCTGGTTAAATTAAAATCTAGAATATCAGGAGCAGCAATTGTTTCATTAGGGCCTACTACACCGTGTCCCAAAATTAGCATCACCCCTACAGATAAGTTAGTGTAAAATCGTTAATACTTGATAGATATTTTATAAGAAACTTGAAACAGTCATTGAGAAAATCATTCTGAACTTGTCGTTAAAGTTTGAGCTTGAAATGGCTGCCTTTGGCCTCGACACAAGCTCTTAGTCTAAGACGGATACACCGCGGCTCGATCCCTTTGTCAATAACAATGCATTGAACGTATCTTAATGTAAACAAACTCTGACATCATAATGACATTACACTGAGCACACATGGTAACGTGCATACGTCATAATGGGTGTGACAGTAAGTAATGTTAAGATAGTGCAGTGTACATTATTTCGTTGAAATACATGAACTACAAACTGAATTAGGCTTGTTTGAAACATGTGCCGCTAATTTTGGGACCCGGTGTATACAGTGCTCAAGTTAAACTTTCAGGCACCACTGTTTTTTTCCTATTGCATAGTAGAAAAGCAACAAATATAAACAAGATTTTTACCAGCTGTAATGTACCTGAAAGAATACTAATACAAAATATTTGAAAAAAATTTGGCTGTTAGTTCAATTAATTTTGCTAGTTGTGATGTAATGATAATGTCATGAAATGTTGTCTAAATTTGTTTTTTTTGGTTGAGTTTTTTTCAGAAAGAAAACGATTGCTTTTCTATTTGGATGCCATGTATTGTCAGTGTTGTTGGCATACTTTTCAAATGCTTTTTGATCAAGTTAATATGAAATGTTATTTACTTTTGATGTCAGTTTAATCACTTGGTACAGATAATCAGTTTAGTTGATATGTTTTCTTTCACATCTTTAATTTTAAACATTCTGTGTTTTAGAAACGTGGAAGATTTTGTGACTTGGACACACACGTCAGCAATTCGCAAACATGTAATGGAATACAACGAAATGGTAAACTACCATACTGGATTTTCGTGGATTAATTTGCTTAATAATACTGAACAAAATGTGGATTCAAATGTTTTGAGATGAACATGACTAGTAATAGCTCTTCAACAGTTGTTAAGATTTATGATATTGATACGAAGTTATTGTAACTTTAGTGCATTTTTATTTAAAATCTTGTGACACACAGTTGTTATGATGTGCTATTTTGTTTTAGTGTATGTGTTTTTTTTATTGTATAGAGAGATGACTTTGACACAGCTGCTTGAAGAAACGATTGAATTTGTACTGGACTTGATCAGCGGACTCAGTCCATCCATAACTGAAGCTTGTATTCTCATGGAATGAAGCATTTAATTTAAAGTAATGCGCTGCCATTACTGTTTGCATTACTTCTGTTTGTGCAGTGCATTGTTATCGAGTGTATCTCGTAAAGTTGTTAGTGTTTCGAGTTGGTCGGGTGATGGGAAGGGCTTCCAGTTTGTGATTAATTAGTCCTGCTCAAAGTGGTGGTATTTTAGTTTTAGAAACTGACTTAAAATGCAGTAGCCTAACTCCAGAAAAGTTGTCATGTCATAAAAGCAAGGATATTAATATTCTAAGAAGATTTTATAATTTTTTGACATTGCATCTTTTTGGTGTATGTTACAAATGCATCGGCATCGGCTGCAAAGTATTGTCAGCAATTGACGTTATCAGTTCACTACACTGTATACCAATACTGTGTTTGTATTTCATACAGTAAAATATTTTTTAATCTTATGAATATTTAATTACTTTGTTTACATCTGGCAAGAACTAGTGATGATTCAATATCAGGATTTTAATTTCGATACGATATCGATACGGTATTTGGAAAATATCACGATACCGATATCGATGTTGAAATTTTAAAAATGATAAGTATGCAAATCTTATACAAGCACAAGAACAAGACGTGAACGTTCAGCAAGGCAGTTTGCTTTACGTAGATACTAAAATGTGTCAGTGAACTTAAAAATTAACTATAAATTGTCGTGTCATTAAATTATGACACTATAGTTTGTTTGTTTCAGTTAGTTTGTCGTTTTCTCCGTTTATTCTCGTTATTTTGGCAATGCAGCAATAAAGATATAAACATCTGGCGTAAAATATTACGATATGCTGCAAATATCATGATATATAAAACATATCGCGATATATCGAAAAATTCTATATTTTTTTGACGATACGATATATCGATGTCGAAAATGATATATCGATATTTTCGATATATTGAATCATCACTAGCAAGAACTGATTGGGACTAAACATATTGGTAAATTATAAGAATTCATTAAATTGTGGCATTTATACACAGCATCTGGTACCACACACAAGTCCATTGTAATGACCGTTAACACCAGTGCTGAGTCACGAGTGTTTGAATACTGGTAATGTCTAGTGTTGGATTAAGGCATAGGCCAACTCGACCATGGCCTAGGTTCCCATGGTTCAGGGGGGGGCACTATGCTGCACTAAATGCAGTCAGTTGATTGTCAGGAAAATAAATCAAAATTGTTGCCATGTGATGTCACATTTTAACGCTAAAATGGACCAAATTTAATTTCGGCTGGTGCTCTGCCCCCAGACACTGCTGGGGGAGCTTGCAACACTCTCGCAGACCCAGTAGCTTCATTAAAGGGGTTACACACAATACATTTTTTTTAAAATTTGACTATTTGATGGATACTTGCTGGTTTATTGTAATTTGTACTGTAGGCCTATGTGTTATGGCGCCTCACAGAATATTTGGTCCCTTGGGTCTAGGGCCCCTCAAAGCCTTAATCTGGCCCTGATGATCATCTCTCAGATTGAAACTATGATTGTTAAACAGTCAATTGTTAATTCAATATGATGAGTGAACATGATTGGCTGTTTACTAGATAATTACTGACACTGCCAGCAAATGGCTTGCTGCAAACTGATTATGCAACATTGTGTGAAATTTGCAAACAACAGAGTTTGAAATAAGCAAGTACCAAGCTTCATACTTCGTCAGATATTTGCAGTGATTTAAAAAAATAGATACTTAGCAGTAAATGTGCAGTATGTATTGAGTTGATCGATAAAAACTGTCATTTTGTTTCAGAAAATTAGTGCAGAGAAGCATGTGAGAAATAGTCTGAAGTTAGCTGAGTGCCAGTAAAAGAATTGGAAAAATCAGATATTTTACAAAGTAATGAGGAGAAATTAGTGGCTTGCTTTTTTTGGGCCGCCCTGTATATAGGTCTAATAGACGTTGCAGCAGCTAATGGCAAATACTAGTCGTGTTACATTCTAGGGCTGGCTTCTGTCTTGTAGGCCTACTTGCATGCCATTTAAAATTTCGGAACAAGTAGGCCTACATACTTTGTCTCGAGTTCTGACATTTTAGTTTGGCGGTAGATGCGGGTCAGAAGTTTGAGATCTCGCAGGAGTTGCATTTCATACTGTCTAGAGTGTTGATCAAACAGTCAGTCAAAACATTCACAAAATACATGTATAGCTCCATGACAGATAAGCGAATCGGATTACAAATCCTACGTTAACTGCTATAGGCTGGACAGCTGATAAATCAATCTGGAATTTTTTGAGTGGTTTAAGTAATAAAAAATAAATAGTCAGAATTAGGTTTAGGTGATCAGATGAATTGAGTCGCTGGCGGAAGGTAGATTACGATTCGGCTAGTCAAGTCGTCCGGCAGGTCGTTCCTGGTCTGCGGGCCGACAACCGGGAAAGCCCGGTTGGTTGGCGACGGTCAAGTTGACCGGAGGCACTACCAGACGGTTGGTTGTAGCAGAACTGAGAGGTCGGTGAAGATTCTGCTTCAAGATGTGATAACGGGCCTTGTATGTGGCATGCTACAGCAATCTACTGTTCAGCTGCATAGCGTCTCGCAGACAGACGCGGATGAATGAATTAAGCGTTGCGGGTACGGAATGAGTGACGTAACTGATGTTGGAATAAGTCTGCTTCATCGCCAGCCGTCAAACCCCAAGCAAACACGAGCCGCAGCGGCGGGCGGCTATGCTCACGCCAACGCTGCAACATACCGTACGTTAGCGGTCGAACTGGCTCGGCCCCGGCCTCATAAGTTCTGTTCTGACGTTGGCGAGCCTTTATCGCTTCTAGGAGTCGGTCGGCAAGCCACGGTCAGCCTGTGTTCTGCTCGCCTAGAAGCGTCAGTGAAATACTGATCGGCAGCAGTTCGCGGTGGAGCGCCGGCCGGCGGCAGCATGTCGGAATGTCGAGTTCAACTACGCCGGGACACCGTGAACACGCCCTGGGGGTTCCGGCTGCAGGGAGGACAGGATTATGGCGGACCTCTCGTCGTCCAGAGGGTGAGTAACTTTGGACAAGCGATCGCGGGTGGGTCTGCAGAAGAATCTTACTGCGAATTTAAAATGTTGAGCTTCGTTGATCTCGGATATGCCTGATGTACCGGGCTTGTTTTTTTTTAAACTGTAGGGTTACGGTACGTATTTTATTTGATGTTTAATTTGCTATGCGACCTATGGACCTCGAATGACCTGCAGTTTTGGTGGTTTTTCTGGTTGACTACAAAGTCAATCGAAATTAATCGATTTGACGATTAATCACCATGACAGTGCCTGAGTGAAGTAAGCGGCGGTTAACAACTCGAGATTTTCCTACTGAGCTTTACAAAAAAATTAAAATTGTTAACAGTTAGCAGTTAGCATCAGGACGGTTATGTCAAAAACCCAAACTGTATGATCTGATACTGGCCGTAGGCCTATAACAACTGTGACCTGTTGACTGTGGGTCTTGATGGACATCGAAACCATATATGTAAAAAAAACGTTCCAGGAAACATAAAAAACGTTTTTAAAAACGTTAAAAACGTGGCAAGAATAAAAACGTTTAAAACGTTGAATAAAAAACGTTTGCCATAATGTGTTTAACTTCTTGCCTAATGCCTAATGCTGTAAGCGCAGTATACCTGGAATAATAGTATAGATAAAGAAAACTTGATTTAATTTTAATTCAGCTGTGTGGTCGTAAGACAACAGCATTAAACTAAGTAAATATGCTAGTTAAAAAATTTATTTAGTATATTTGGACTAACTAAGAAAACTACATCACCATGACCTATTAATTCGTTTCTATAATCCCAAAAGTGCTTTACGAAGCTTTTGATAGGATTTTCAATGCACGTTTTAAAAAAAAATTTAAAAACCTTGAGCAAAATAAAAAAAAATGTTAAAGACGTAAAAAACGTGACAAGAATAAAAAACGTGAAAACGTTTTTACATCTATGATCGAAACTAAGTTATCCACTATAAACAAAGCGTAGTGGGTGACGTCATCATTTCGTTCGCACAACATTATTTTTATTGAAATTAATGTAAAGCGATGTTTTTATTTAAACTGACCAGCGTATTATTAATCAGCATTACACTCTACACATATTTAGCCAATATCGTTTTTTTCTTGCGACTTGGACTGTAAACTCGTAGTTATGCTTATAAGAACCAAGAACTTGGACCTGGCCGTTAACTTGAAGTCAAGTACGATTCACAGTGAACTAACTAACGCTCAGTATAGGTCTATATCTAGCCCAACGTCGGTGTATAGCAGTGTATGCACGTGTTCTCCGTGAGCAGCTGCTGCAGCTGCTGGTGTGTCAGCGCTGAGTTATGTTCAGCAGAGTCGTCACGGATGGAATGCGTTTGTTCGGCTACTTGCATGCGACTCCACGCCAGATTCGTAGTATTATAAAGTTCACGACGTTTATTTTTTAAAGTACATCTACGAGAGTACAGCGAGCAAACTATAACGTAGTAGACTTAAAAAGAAATAAATGAACGGAATAGTGACAACGGATAGCACATTTGGTGTATAAGTAGGGCCTATAAGTGCGATCGACGTAGGCCTAATATCGGCGTCTTGATCTGCCTCTTTCTGATTTATCAGTTAACACTCTAATCTAATCTAATGTAATCTAAATACAATTTAACATAGCGCCAGCCATATTGTCACAGTCAGATTGTTATTGCGAATCAGAAGTGCTGTGTTGGAGCTGGCCATGATTGTCCCAAAAACGTGCCATATTTATTTTTTTGAATAATTTTATAAAAGATTGGCCAATTTTAAATATTTTTGGCAAGCGACATCGAAAAAAACCTGACGTAACTGACTAGTTTTCGCCATCTTACCTTAATACTGTTGCTGCACCAGCTTGTGAAATTTAGAAGTCGTGGTTTGGCAGTTTATAACAATGAATTCACACTGGGTAGCGCATGCGACGGCTCAGAAATGATTAACTGAATAAAAACACGAACAACACTTATTATATCTCAAAAAGTCAAGCGTGTTACATCACGTCATTTTAATTACAGCAGGTGCTCAAAATGTTCTCCTTCAGCACGAACGCAAGCGGTGAACGTTGATGCAACTCGCCAACAACAGGTTCAGTAACGCGCGACCCAGAGAGACTCGATCGCTTGTGATGCATCGTTCTAGTTCGTTGACGTCGGTCTTGAAATGAATACGATTAGTGTTAGATACGTAACAGATTTTCAATGATTTTGTGGTCTCAGTAATTTTCTGAGCCGACGCAGTATGAATTCGTAAACGGCCAGACAACGACGGCCAAACTACGACTTCTGCTTTTCACTATGTAGTATAGCGACAGCATAATTAAGGTAAAGTGGGTTAAAATACAGCCATCTAAATCAAGGTTTTTTCTTGATCTTGCGTGCCAGAAATTTGTTCAAAATCAGCCAATGTTTCGTGGAGCCATTCAAACAACAGTGGCACGTTGTGGCACGTTTTTGAGACACGGTGTAGTACTAGGCCTACTCGTATTATATACGCAGAAAAGTCGTATTATAAACATTTTACTACGGTCGTCAATTATGACTCGCGTTCGTTCACAGCGAAGTTAATCAAGTAAAAAAAATACATCCTACTGCGTTTCAGGCTCAGTTAAGGCAGGATACAACTTATATTACAGAAACCATGTGCTCGGTCTGATTTTATAGCCTACGTTCCAAGCGGCGAAAACATGGTGGGCGGATCTATTAAAATACCTCTGAAACATGCAAGCGTTATGGCCGAGCTATGGCGTAGTTCTGAGGGCCTTGCGCTGACTCTGGAGCAGAAATGCTCGAGGCAGGCGTCGTTCAAGTCGTAACTACAACTTCACGGCAACCATGGCACCTCCGCTTGTAGCGCTCTCTGCGAGCGCTACAAGCACCGATTGGCGACTAAATTTAGACGCCAGAGCAAACACGGCGCCAGGAAGCAGTGGCAGAGTTTAACGCTGGACGCAGACACATAGGCTTAGAGTAGGCGTATACAAGCTACGTGTGCAGTCGGTATATTGTATGTGTGTACTATGTACGTATGTGCCGTTAACGTAACTGCCACTCAGCTGGCGCCCCGGCCCTTTGTCCGCCAACGCCGTGAGCGTTTGTTCCATTTAGGTTTACCAGGAATTCACTTCTGAATCGTTATCGGGTTGTTACGCATGCGAGCTGACAAGTTTATCGAACTGCTGCTGTGTAAGCGCTGCTGGATTCCGCTGTATAAAAATCAAGACAACTGACATATTATGTTTCTTTATTTTTCCTCAAAAGCAACAATCTGTACATATTTTGGCCTAAGTCTTACGACGTGCGCGCTTTTAATTCGATCGTGGATGCTATGACAACTCTTACGATTGGGGTCAATGAATGGCAAAAATTGTATAGCAGTGTTGTTCAACTAACGAGCACTGTGAAAGTTGTGTGAACAAATATCAACGATGGTCCCGCTAGCGTCTAACAGCAAAAGTCGTGCAATTTATGCCTCTATGATTATGATACATTTACATTAATGTCACAACAGAAGAGCAAGCCGGTAGGAGATGACACTCGCGGACGTTGTCCATAGTAAAAGCCGTGCTTCGCGACAGCGGTCGGGCAGACAGCATGCAGACGCAGACAGCCACAGACACGGCGTCTGCGAATAAGAGTCGCTTCTAACTTGCAGCATCGCGAGCCAACGGACGGACAGTCGGACCCGGGCGCACGAACTTGCTGTGCAGATAGGCAATCATAAGCGTGGTAATGGCTAGGTCATAATAAATATCACTGATAACAATTATTGTCCCATACAAAGCTTGCTAAAATCCGTGATAAACCGACGTTATATGCATGCAGTGATAACATTCTATTAGATAGATCATTCATCGGATATATTTAAAGTTGAAACTTGCAACACGATATTCAGTCAAACTGGATATAGGCCACGTTAAAAAAATTTTTCATGTAATGTAAAATAATTCAAAAATCAGAAACATTCAGTTTGCAGAATTCCTCGGCTAACTGCAGCTGCATGACTTCTGGAACAAGTTGGCGTATGCTTGGAGTTGGAGAGTTCTTAAGTATCCCGTTGTGAGAACGACGACGGCCAACATGATTTAGCGACTTTGCCGCGTGTCAGCCATGCAGACTGAACGAATGGCTTTCATTACCTGACCGTCTGCTTTTACCTGCTTAGCGTTAGTACCGAAAATACTCGCCATCAACGTGGTGCATTCGGAAATTCGCTTCCGATATTTGCAAGAACAAAACGGCGCCCGCTGGATGATGAATTCGTGATGACCTGTACTGCTTTAAAATTAAAAAAATTAAAAATTAAAAAAAATATATTGACCCACTATAGTGACATATTATACGGCCGTCCGCTTAAAGTTGTGCAATCTTTACCCTCAACTTTACCTTTATTTTTTAGCTGAAAATTGACATTCCTGTTTTGAGGAACATTCACACTAATTTTCGGTTTTCTACGCTTTTCGTCTTCGAGTCAGGAGCTAGTGTATAGCACAGACAAAAGGGCAAGACACGTAGGCCTACTGCGGCCTTATATTATAACTGCAAACTTGATGTAGCCTACAAGTTTACACAAGTGTGCGCTTTTAAGAATGCGCTAGCGTGGACAGGTACGCTAGTCTTTGAGAATTCTAGGAACACAGCGGAATACGTGGATGAAAAGCAATGAAAAGTTGAAAACCGTACACACATCATGTACGTATGCGGCGTGCATTTAGCGACACACCTAACGGCTCAGGAGACCTGGACAGCGGCTGATGATTGTGGACATCGAGAGACACAGCGGGGAGGAGCCCGCGGGGTGCACATTCTCACGGAGCCCGTCTGGGGAAATTTTTTTTTGAATTTTGCTTTTTAAAACGGCGCACTCTGGTATATATTATACTTTTAAGCGACGGCAGGGCCCCAAAACGTCGTGGGCACGGGAAAAATTTCCCGTCCTCTTCCCCTCTTCTTGACGGGCCTGCTGACGATCGTGGGTGGTGGAGAGTGCAACGATGCATGCACCGGCGACTACGTGTTTTGATGGCGATGATGATGCGGATGATGCTGATGATGATTTGGCGCAGGTATTTAGCGGCAGTCCTGCAGACGGTCATCTGCAGCGAGGCGATGTGTTCGTGTCAATCAACAACAATGACGTCAGTCGGATGCAGCAGAAGCAGGCCGAGGACATCATCAGAGCCACAGGCTCGGCGCTGTCACTCGTCATCAAAAGGTCATCGTTATCATCATCATTATCATAACATACCTAATACATATACATTGTGTATCAAAAAATACTTGCCACGGCCAAACTACGACTTTTGAATTTCACAAGGTAGTGTAGCAACAGTATTTAGGTAAAGTGAGTTAAACTGTAATCATTTGCGTGAAGTTTTTTCGTGATGTTGAGTGCCAAAAATTATCAAAATCGGCCATGGTTTCACGAAGTTATTGAAAAAAATAGGCTAGCAGTGGCAGGTGTTTTATTGAGACACGGTGTAATGCGTAAAATTACAGATAAAAACAAGTCATCGCGCAGTATAAAGACGCGTACAGAGCGACGTAACTGTACTAAACTCGCCATTGTTTAGTTCAGTTATACCCCGTTTACACGATCGAGCAAATATCGAGCAGACATCGAGCGAATGTATTCAAAATACACGTGTCAATTGCTCGACGTCTGCTCGACGTTTGCTCGATCATGTAAATGAAGCATCCAGCTAGCTTGACAAGCTATGGTAATTAGCATGCTAATTAGAAGGGCGGGCGGGTTGTAACTACAGCCTATATAACACGTTGGCCTATCAGCTGTGGGCTAAGCCTAGGTCTACACTTGAGCCAGGATGCGGGGTTCCATCAGGCCTGCTTGATGTTTGCTTGACGTTTGCTCGCTCGATGTTTGCTCGATCGTGTAAACAAGGTATTAACGTCGCTCTGTACGCGTATTCATAGTCGCAAAACAGCTAAAACAGTACAAAATGATATACCGCTGCGAGTCACGTCGGCAATTACGCGTAGCCACTGCGATAGTCTCCTGAAACCATTTTGCTCCTGATTTTCGCAACGCTCTTAAAACTTATAGGTCTATCTGTTTTCGCAACAGACGTTTTAATGCAGTCTTTCCGTGTCCATTAAGACAGGACACTATAGATAGGCCTATTTGTGAATTCAATAAGTTGTGTGTCTTGCAGGCTTGAGCTTTTATTCTGTGTTTTATGTGCGTGACTTTCATAGTAATTAAAGAAGTATACGACAACGACAAAGATACCAACAACAGTGAGGAATGTATCGTGATTGTTTTTGTTGGGCTTGCAGAACGGGCGCAGGGACACAGCATCACGACAGCAGCTTGCTAACTTTCGCCAATGAACCTCAGCCGCAGGTAAGCTACTCAGAACTATATAGGCCTATAGTTTGATTCTTCGTGCATTATACCCCGTTTACACGATCAAGCAAACATCGAGCAATAATCGAGCAAACATTCAGCAAATGCATTCAAAATACACGGGCGCGACGTGTGCTCTAATTTTTCGATGTTTGCTCGACGTTTGCTTGATGTTTGCTTCATGTAGGCTATACCCCGTTTACACGATGAAGCTGGCTCGACGAGCTGGCTCGTCTCGTCTAGCTAACATATGTTAGTTGGACAAGCCAGATCGTCGAGCCAGCTTCATCGTGTAAACTGTAGTATGCAGGTTCATAATTATTTGCTTGACGTTTGCTCGATGTTTGCTTGATGATTGCTTGATCGTGTAAACGGTGTATTACGCCTCTATCGATAACAGCTATAAACAACCCGAAGATAACGAAGTATTGTAAACATTATTTAATCTAAAAACGCGTACTGCAGAGCGACGTAACTAAACTGAACTGACACTGAATTAAACTGACACTGACATGGTTTAGTTTTTGACGAACTGGGCAATAGGCAAAAAGTAATGCATTACAGTAAGCATTTTCTAACGGCGTCGGTGTCTACGTGACTTGGGGCACGTGCGCATCAACCAATGACCATTGGGCTCGCCCTGCATGCCCATTGCTCAGTTCGTCAAAATCTAAACCGCGTCAGTTCAGTTGACTTAAATTCAGTTAAGTTTCAGTGGGTCGCCCTGTTTGCACCGTAACGTATCGCGGTACATGTGAATAAATTGACTGCTGATAGATCGAACTGATGCATAACCTCACCGTGAATTAAGATGTTGTGGTGCTGATAATTTTTATGGTCTTACAGCCGGCTGCACCGAGGAATTTCGACAACGCCATCAGCGTGAATCAACCGATGTCACCACCGGTAGCGCCGACAGCTCACCGCGGCGGACCCAGTTCACACCAGGACGGTCCACGCGTGCCGTCGACGAGTCATCCCAGGAAACCCGGCGCCATGATGTGGAGCCCTAGCGGCAGCGGCACCGGCAGCCAGGCCTCGTACGGGCCAGGAGGACAGGTCGGCGACACGTCTAGTCACCAGCATGTGCCTGCCCCGCGACCCGTACCCTCCAGCTCACCCATGATGCAGTTTTCGATGACGGACCTTGACTACGCCGGCGGTCCGCCATGGCAGGCTAGAGATGACGCCGGCGGCACGGGTGGAACGTGGAACCAGCGTCAACGTGGTCCACCATCAGCCGCCGCAGCAGCATCATCCCAACATCACCAGCGTCAGCAGCCGCAGCAGCAGCAGCAGCAACAGCGTGGTCGGTCGTCGCCTCGGCGCGATCCATACGCTAACCACGGACATCCTGCTAAAACATCTGTAAGCGAATCACGTTTGATTGTCGTAGACAAGTTTCTTCAAACGTAGTAGCCAATAGGCTTAGGTTGTTTTAACTGCCTAGCAACTCACAATACTTATTGCTATGCTACCGCTAGCATTAAAACCTGGCTACTAACACGTTACACAAACTCCCCAGTTTTAATGCAACTAAGGTTACGAGTAGACTTTTTGTAGTTCACTGGCCTGTCTGCAAAACCAGCAATGCAGTTCTCAAAGCGTCAATCGCAACTTGATAATTCTGAGGTAAAATCTTGAAACAACGCAAATGTCCATATTCTATCGCAATTTTAACTGTCTGTTTATGTGTCTTAGTACTTTGTGACACTGTTAGCCTAAATTTTAATTACACCCGCAAGGGAAAAAGATAATGTTCTTAATTAAAGATTTTCTGTTAGATGCTACTTTCGTACAGTCACTGTCGGTCTAGGCCTACAGACAGCGTTTCAAGACTTTCCTCTTACTTATCTGACACTTCGCCGTCGTGGTTATCACAGGCTGAACGGTAGTTCAAGCCCTGTGTTAACGGCGACTTCTTTTTCTTATGGGAAAGCCAAAAATTCGACCCCCCACAGAATCAAAACCCCTGACCCGATTGAGATAAAATTTGGCAGGGTTGATTACGTCGGCGAGGGGACCCGTCATACAAAATATTATGCAAATCCCTCCAAGGGGGGGCTTCCCGGCAAATGGGTGAAA
>Ga0209367_1002313_pt1 | contig 25037 bp, 19 predicted proteins | sample WorMetLIZISLAND2_FD_187412 | JGI IMG/M metagenome (GOLD analysis project Ga0209367, IMG submission 187412) | Marine gutless worms symbiont microbial communities from Max Planck institute for Marine Microbiology, Germany - Olavius geniculatus... ... | reverse complement strand
AGCATCTGTAGTCAGTCACCCATGAATCTAAGTACATATATTAATCACTTAATAGCAACCTGATCAGGAGTCGGAGTCAGATTACTGTATCTTATGCCCTAGCATTATGCTACCAAGCCACGTATATAGTGTGATTGTAAAACAAGCTTATCATATTTTTTCTTGTTTTTTGATTTTATTTAGCTGGCCATTTTTCCTGAGTTACCCAGGAATGCTGCTCATATTGCTTAGCCAAGGTACATTGTAAACGTGCTAATGGGTGTGTTTTCATTGATAACAGGAAGCAGATGAGGAGGCAGAACGCATCCGCCAAGAGAGATTGAAGGCTTATGAGGCAAAGAGAGCCAACAGTGAGTCTGCTTCGGCATTCATTGTATTGGATTTGAATAGTTGCACATCTAACAATGAGAACTTATTTTTGCTGGGAGTTTAGTACTGTTATGTTTCAGTTGTGGAATGGATAACAATATTTTCTGCCATTATATAGTCAGTTAACTAGCAGCTATAGATGACGTAATCTTCAAAATGTTTGATACAGCTCTATTTCAAATGACTTGTTTTATCTCAGGAGCAGGTAATTTGAGTAGCTATATAAGTGGTTTGTGGTTTACGTGCACACTGTTGCAGCTGATGTAATGTAGAATGCTGCAAATCTGTACTGAGACTGCATTAATAGATGTGTAATAACTTGCATGCTGCTGTCAGAGCCGGCTGCTATTGCCAAGTCAAACATCATCCTGGACGTGAAGCCGTGGGATGACGAGACAGATATGTCCAAGTTGGAGGAATGTGTGCGCAGTATTGAAATGGATGGACTTCTCTGGGGTGCTTGTAAGTTATGTACTCTGTATATGTAATGTTTGTCCACTTAACTTGTTAACACATTTTTATGCTTTATGCTGACAAAGATGATGACGACAATGCCGTGTGATGTGGAGACAAGGGGAAGAAAGTGGATAATGATGGTAGACCACTTGATAGAAAATAACATCCTTAATGATAATTATTATCTCTTATCCTCTACAGCATTCTGACATTGATGGGAAGATTATTAGAACTGCCATTATTCTTAGTTGCATATGCACACTTAGAACCAGGCCCGTCGAGAGGGTGGAGTAGGGGGATAAGCTACCCCGGGCCCCGTGACGTTCGGGAGGCTCCACTGTCACTCAGAAATATAAAGTACACCAGAATGCACCATTTTGAAAAGAAAAATTTAAAAATTTTCTCCCCAGCCAAAATGTTGGGGAGGGCGCAACAATGTTTCCCCGGGCCCCACTGTGGCTCTCGACGGGCCTGCTTAGAACTGGCAGTTCTTACATTTTTAGGTTTAGGTTGTTTTTAGGTTTTTTTGTTTCATATCAAAGGTTAAACTTTTTGTTCCGTTATTATGCATATGTGCATTGCCTGGAAAGGCCGTCCCCGAAATGACCTATATTGTGTTCGATGCGATGTAAAACCCTACTCACTCAATCACTCACTTAATGATCTGAAGAAAAAGCTGAAGATTGGCATGCATTAAAAAGCGACTGTCATATTCAATCTGTTGAGAGAGAAAATTAGTGAAAGAAGAAGAAATGATGACAAACAAGTGCTCCTAATGCTCAACGTTGCCAACCGTCTGTCACAACAAATCTGGCTACTTGTCAAAATATTAATCTCATTAACTTGACAGTTGACAGCACTCTATGAGTCTTGCTATATTTGTGTTTGATGCGTTGTGGTGCAAAAGTACTTTGCTAGGAGTTTAGATAGTGTTTTCTGATCATTAACAGCTGCTGGGTTTTATCTTTCTGTTTAGTGCAAGTGTATTGTCTTTTTCTTTTTCGGAATACGTGCCAACTTCAATATCTTGAAGGCTCCGGCACAGAATGATAGACACATGATGGTTGACCGGTGCTTTGGCATGTTAAAAGGAGCTATCACAACTCCAGGCTACTCAGGGATGTGGAGTATGATGTCATTATGTAGTGGTTGTGTGTCTTGGTGGTATAGCGGTAATGTGTCGAACTAGTGACCCTGAGGTCCCGGTTCAACTCCAGTCCGGTGCACTGCCAGGTAACCACCATGGGCAAGTTGTTCACACATGTGCCTCTGTCACCAAGCAGTTTAATTCGGTATTGGTCTAACTGCTGGGAAGGTTACGGTAGTGTGTGTGAGGACTGAGTTGTCTGCGCTCGCTGCCGGCTCAGGCCATCGCAGCAGAAATGAGTCCTTCTCAGTCTGTGAGAAAGCACTGTTGACTGTCGGCGATTTAACTTTTTTTATAGTGGTTGAAATCTACTGTGCATTGTGTTAACAGCAAAGCTCGTTCCGCTGGCTTACGGCATCAAGAAGCTTCAGATTTCATGTGTCGTTGAAGACGACAAAATATCAACTGACGACTTGGAAGAGCAGATTGTAGCATTCGAAGATTACGTAAGTTGTGGTTGTGATCGATGGTAGTGATCCTAAAATTTGTTCGATAAATAAGTTTACAAAGTGGCGCTATTCCATTAATTTTTAAAGTAGAAAAATCCAAAATATACATTTGTGGAGATTTTTTTAATGAATATTAGCTGTGAGTACTGTGACGTCATTTATAAACATTAAATACGACGACGTTTCCATTGAAATCATCCTGTGATGAATGGTGTGCCTTTATTGTTTTTCTGTGGTGAAAAAAACTTGATGCAACTCGGATTCGTTCTCAGATGCATCTAGTATAGGGCGACAAATGTTTTACGAAGCCAACAGTACATGTTTGGTGTAATGAAATGCTAGGTTGGCAGAAATTATTCGTCAAATACCCAACTGCAATCAGTCGTTCATCGGTGGTTTGAACAGCAGCCAGCGTCATTTTTTTTTTGCAAGAGGCATTCTGAAACTTGTTGACATACAGGACAAATGTCTGAACCAACTCGGGTGATATGTTGAGAAATGAAATACTGATGTTAGCATTTAAAGAGGAGAAATTAATTTTAGTTTATTCGTTTTTTCTTGCTCCTGTATGCTGTTTGATGTGTTTGTTACTTGTTACTTTTGATAGATTACTGGTGGGGAAAATAATACACAAATAGACTGTGTTCTATCAACAGGTGACGTCACAATAATGATTTAATCATCCACAAAATTTTCACGTGTTCGGAAGAAAATGTATGTTTTGGTCATTTCCTGTTTTAAGAATCAATCAAATGGCGCCATTTTGTCAACTTATTTATCGAACAACCTTCTTAGTTTGTTGTATTATTATCAATCATTGTTTGTTTTGTAACATGTGTTGAGCTTCTTCATTAATCTGCAGAGTTTTCTTTCAGTTTCTTTAGAGATAGCTGTCTTGTCTGATGAATGTGAGAAATGGCTGTAAAATGGTTGTTTGATGTTATGATGTGCTGTTGCGATAAGGTTGGTGATAAATGAATTCATATGTAAGATATGTCGTTGCTGCTCACACACGAAAGTTATTTTTTGCAAGTTGAAACTGACTGAAGTTCTGTAGCCTGTTAAATGTTGCAAAACATTTCAGTCATTCGTCCTTCACTGTTTGCAGTGCTGACTATTCATCAAATTTGTGTAGGACATATATAAACCGTGTACATTTTGCAGATGATGCCATTTGTCAGTTTTTAATTGAGCTCAAAGGTTTTTTTTTACCTGTCTGCTGTCAGTATTTTGACACTGCTCAAAATCTTGCTTCGTCAGTTCCTAATTTTTATTCTGCACGGATCATTTTGGTCCAACCCACTTTGTTGATCACCAGACATAGGTGTTGAAATGTCCAGGTTTGGCAGTGTGAGATAAAGCAAACACAACTTGTTGCTGAACAGATTTAGCACATCTTAGTAACAGTGCAGACCACAACAGAAACATTCCTTTACTCTGTGCAGTTACCCTTTCCTTTCTTGCTTAGTTTTATCTGCAGTGAATGTATGTAAAAATTGTGTGTTTTTTGCTGTTGGCAGATTCAAAGCATGGACATCGCAGCTTTTAACAAGATCTGATTCTCAGCATCTCAGTAAACTTGGCATTGTCATGAACCAGAAGTTCTCAGTTTTGGGGTGAAGGAAAATAACTGAAATACGTTCATAGACCTAGCTATTAATAATTTGTGACTGTTGAAAATTAATACCGTGACTACGATGTGAGATATGGATTATAACATAAGCTAAACGTCAACTTGGAGAAGTGAAAAATAAATCTTGTCTCAAGTCTCATAATATTATGGGACTTGAGACAAGATTTATTTTTCACTTTTTCAAGTAGATTTTTTACCTTAAACGTAATTGTTAAATTTTTGTGACATTTAAAAGTTTCTAGCAAAATTCAGCCTACTGTTTGTGCTGATGGTATGGTTAATATTTTTACCAGCAGTTATAAGGTACTTGCTGCTGCTTGACTACTTATTTAAGTATGCAGTTATTCAAGTTGCAAACGTGCAATATGCCACTGTTCATGTAGTGAGATTAAGTCTATGCACTATGCATGTTTTAGTAAAACATTTTATGTTTTTTTTGCAGTTACCGGTAGTTAATATTAATTTGTCTGATGCACAGTATTCTGGGGCTTATCAAAAGTTTGAATGCTTCAGTCTTTTGTCAGTAAAAATGAAGCGAGTGCCTGTGGTTGGTAAGCAATTATACGTATTTGTCGTTTGATAAGATTAGGTGCAATTGAAGTTAGCTTTAATGCGCCATTGAGTAGCTGACTAATTTGCCATAAAGCTGTGAGCAAAACAACCACTGGGCAAGTAGGACTGCAATACTGATATCCATAATCCTGTGATTGGCAGCATCCAAATCCCAGGAATTCTATTGTAGTTTGTATTTTGACAGTCATAGTCACTCCCAAATACCTTCCGTTGCTATGGCTTACCACATCCTGTGCATAAAATATGTCTACTGGGTGGGTTCCTGCACTGGGTATATCAAATAATGACCAATCTATAAGCCTAATCCCAGGATGACAAATTTTTTTAACATTGATTATATTTACCATGTGCACATGCTTTCAATGGATAGACTGTGGAATGTGGGTAAAATGTGCCTGGTTTGTCTGGTGAATTAAGGTCAGGATAAATGTTATTTCAAAAGACGATCAAAAGTAGGGTTATGGTCAAGATCAGCATCAGAGCTAAGGTTTGGGTTGGTGAGGGTTAGAGTTAGGGACAGTAGAAAATCACGGAAACATGAAAATCACTAAAACTGTGATTTTCAGCAAATGCCGTGATTTTGCCAAAAATGCTGTGTTTTTATCCAAAATGCTGTGATTTTTGCATTTTTACAAGAACTTTTGGTTTTTAATCAGGATAAATTAAAGTTTATTGCATAATGTTAACATAAACTGCTACCAAAGTCCATGTGCTTTGTTACTTACTGACTGAATATAAAGGGTTCCCACTCTTTAATTTATTTACAAAAAAAGTCCAGGACTTTTCAGGACCACCATGAAAAATTTTCCAGGACCTTTTTGTAGTCTTTAAGAATGTTCAAATATAACGTACTGGCACCACAGATTTAAAAGTAGAAGACTAAAAGTAATCTGCAAGCAAGCGAAGCAATCAGAAAACAAATGATTTCTGTTTCAGCCTATGAAAAAATGCACAATTTTCAAGGATATTTTTTCCAGGACTTTCCAGGTCCTGGAATTTTCAAGAAAAAAATCCAGGACTTTCCAGGAGGCGTGGTAACCCTGAATATATGACTGTAACATCATTGTAAAAATATGGAGTTTACGGTCGAATAACTTTAATCCCTGACCTCCGAAAAAAGGGGATTTTTAACATGATAAACTACTTCATCTATACTATGCATTAGTGAAAAAAATTAGCTTGTAACAAATTTCCTCCGGGTTTGCCAAAAATGAATTGTCACCGACCGTTACCCACTAGCCGCACAAGGCTGTACGTTATGTTATGTTTCTCAGGCTTGAGTCCGGGTACCAGCTTGGCGCCCATGCGCATCGAGCACCTTGCAAATGGCGATTTGTTGTTGATATATGTTTATGTTGATAATTATGTATTTCGACAAGCTTGTGTCTGTACGTATTCTTGATATATTATTTTGTTTGTAGATATGCCTAGGCATTAAACTGTTAATTGTGTATGTGTTGCTAGTGACGTCAATCAATGAACGATGTAGTAGAAAAAATAGATGGCCAATGTGCGCTGTTTTCAGCCCTAATTCACTCACATCAGTGATAAGTAGAAAACATTAAATTTCGAGTCGCTGTTGTAACACTAACTTTAGCGATAATTTGATGTACTTACGTCGGCCAAGGGTTACCAACCTGTCCTCAGATCACTGCGTTTTAGATTACTTTTTTGCATGCTACTTCATCTTTATAGTCGATATCTAAAACAAAATTTGCGGGTTTTTGCTTAATTTTTGCTCACGAGCGATTTAAAGTGCCCCGGTGTTACCAATGGCCGTAACGTAACGTAATATTAATTTGTCTGATGCACAGTATTCTGGGCTTATCAAAAGTTTGAATGCTTCAGTCTTTTGTCAGTAAAAATGAAGCGAGTGCCTGTGGTTGGTAAGCAATTATACGTATTTGTCGTTTGATAAGAATAGGTGCAATTGAAGTTAGCTTTAATGCGCCATTGAACGTAACGGCCATTGGTAACACCGGGGCGATTTAAAGTGTCCCGGGGCAATCAAAAGTCTACACCAATTCTTGCTGTTTTACTGTAAAAAATCTCCCTCAACAAAATATAACAAAAAACCCAACAATTATATTACAGATAATAACTCATAAGACGTAAATCTTTGCAAAAACGCTTTTTAAATGACTAAAATTTAAGGATAGGTTGACAACCTATTACCCTTACATCAATGGTAATACCAGTTGAACTGTGGTCACTGGTTGTGTTTAGTTGTTTGCTGCTGTTTTGTATAACTGTAATCAACTGTTTTCGTACATGCTCTGGTTTGACAGCTTTTTATTTAACTGAATTGTAGAGTTTGTTTAACTATATAATTAAATATTAGGTTATATATTACATCAGCTGAAATAATAGCATTCTGCTTAGTGATCACTCGATATATCGAAAATATCAATATATCATTTTTGATATCGATATCTCCTATTGTACAGTCGAAATTTTGTGATAAGATTTAAATAAGATTTTGTGATATATCGCAATATTCGAAAATACAGCGATATTTTTCAGATTTTCCCGATATTTGCTACAGATTCTCTTCTTCAGTAGGTGGTCAAACTTCAACTTATTGAGGACTTCAGACCATGTTGAGTAGTTGACAGTGTGAAGTGTAGAACGTTTTAAGCCAACAGTTACAATGCCACAGCCACAACAACTGTCGGCAGTCTCGCACTCCTCACGGATACCAGACTGTAGAGGTATTTCATGGAGAGATGCGAACCCTGAAGGAAGGGGTTGATGAACAAACAGTGTCCTCCGGCAGACAATTCCAGTCTGGCACTGTACGATGGAAGAAGGAGTTCTTCTGGTAGTTGGTAGATGTGATACGCCAGCGAGTTCTCTTCATGAGTCAGTCGAACATGGAATTTTCGGTCAAGAGGCATGTTAACTTTCACGAGTTTGTGATGAATCTTGTAGAACATAACCAGACATAACCTGGCGTCCTGAGGCTAGTGGCTCCCATTTGTTTGTTAAGCATGGCTCCGACACTGGAGGTTCTGTGATATCATCTCAGTGTAAATCTTGCTGCACGTTATTGGACCGATTGCAGCTGCTTTGTCCCTGTTTCAGTGTATGGATGCCAGACTGTCTGGCTATATTCAAAGACTGGTCAGACTAATGTCTTATATGCCTGTTCTTTAATTGCTCGACTGCTTATTAGTCCGCCCGAAAACGATAGTTTTCGGAAGGACTTATGTTTTACTGCAGATGTTTTTTTTTCTTCCGACGCGAGATCTCCGAGATGCATGGGCCGACCGGCGTGAAATTTTGCACGATGGTCAGTAATAGGCCCTATTTTATAGTGCCGGTCCAAAATTTTTGGGGGCGCACCCCAAAAAAATTTCAGGGGCCAAAAACGTGCAAAATTTGGCCTGATTTCGGACGACTTCGAAGTTCGGCAGCGAATATCTCCGAAACGGATGAAGATATTCAAAATCTGACTTTTACTTTATCTACCGCGATTCCTCCTGCATTAGGCGAAACAAGTCTGGTGAACTTTGGTCCAGTGACCTTGGAGATCTCGATGTGAACTCGTACCCACCTAAAGCACATTTTTCGGAAGAACATATTTCGGCCTCTACAGGGTGCTGCGCCCCCAAATTTTTACACGCACTAGAGTATGACCAAGTCCTACTAGTGCACCCCCCACCTGGGACGGGGGCCCCCCTACAACTTTTTTCAAAGGGGGGTCAAAAATATTTTATCAGACCAGTCCTGTGCTTGTATAAAATATACATACTTGTCATTTTAAAAATGTCAATATTGATATGGTGATATTTTGTAAAATATCGTATCAATATTATATCAAAATTAAAATTCTGATATTGAGTCATCACTAATGCTGCTGAACACGTTGCATATTGTGTCTAAGTATGTAAGTATTACATCGTAGCTGTTGCTTCTTTAGTTAGTAGATACTGTTTTAGACCGTATTTGTGATTTGTTCATATGAATTTGCAGGCTGACATTGGACATGGCAACAAAAGTCGATGACAAGGATTATGCTCATGTTGTTCTAATATGTAGTGGGCAGTTTAGTGATCCTGATCTCAAGTGCCGTCTTACTGATATTACAAGGCAACTGCATATGCTTGCTGCAGGTTATACTCAAGTCTTATTATTTGTTATTTATAGCTTTTGAGTTTACATGTTTATTTTTTCATTTGGATGGTGCATATGTTTTTGCTTAATTGATTCATTGCTAATATTAGTTGATTGTGTGGCATAGCGTAGCATTAACGCGTCTGATCAAGTCAATAAAGTTACTCTATGATGGGCCCGGTTAGTACTTGGATGGGTGACTGTCTACGGGCAGGTAAACCATCTTGGTATGAAGCCTTCTACCCTTCGTGGTACAGTAAAACGAGTATCATCTGTCTAGCTGAGTAATAATAAATGGCGATGGTGAATGTAATCACAATAGCTGCCTATTGACAGATCTGTATCTGTTTGATCCAAAGATCGGCAGTCCCCTGGCACTTATGCTACATTTAGTCAAATGAACTGGGTGAACTTTTGCAATGGCTGTGCCATGATGACAGTAACATTAGTATTATTATTATTTTTTTACCCTCGGTACTTCGTTCCCGAGGGAGCCTAAAAATTAACTATGCAATACAAAGGTGGGTACGATCGTCAGTTTGTGCAGTCAGCGGCCGGCAAACTGTCGTGCAACAAAACAGCATTATTATTATTATTGGTGTTTGGTAGGTAATTTTACGGTTATGTATGTATCAGCTGATGTAGTTTTTGGTACTGCGTTTATTTTTCAGGTGCTAACGAGCCAGTTGTGACAAGTGTTGAGCCATGGAACAGTGTTCGAGTGACACTGAAAGTGTCTCGTCAGAGTGCAGCTTTGTTGCAGACGTTGGCACAACAGCAAGATCCAAAGTTACTGGATATCGGCATTCTGGCAGTGCAGGTCGAGGGCGGTAATCCTGTATGCGTGGACCGGCCGATGGAAGTATCTTTCAAAGTGACTGCTGCTGGTAGCCGAGTGAATGTTGACAGTTCTCTGCGACTTACAACAAACTCTTCGGCACTTGGAGCTTGCCAGTCAGCTGTTCATGCTTCTTTGTCACAAATGGCTTTGTCCACTGTATCGGAAGTTACATGTGCCCGTGCAGGTAGTCTTACATCTAATGTAAATTTATCTTGGCACCCGTTAGTCGACCAGAGACCCGCTGCATCTGGAGATGATGCTGGTTCCAGTTGGGATCCGTTCGGCTACAATGGTTTGTCAGTCGATCCCTTCCAGTTCTCAGCGGATGACTTGCTCACACGTATGCTGGCAGATGTGCCCGCACCGAAGCGGCGACAACGAATGCGAAAAAGTTCTGCAGCATCGGCGACACAGATGCCTTTTCGTTTATCGAATCCTTCATCGTTGGGGGTGCTTGAGGACTGTAGTTGGAAGGTGAGGCCATCAAATGAAGTGCATTCTGTAAGTCATGGTACTGCATTTGGAATTCCTGCTGTCACACAGTCCCAAGCCCTGCAGAAAAGTTCATATTTTGATAAGGACAGAACAGCTGTAGGCAGTAGTTCACAGTTTAGTTTACCTTACAGTTCACAAATGAATGACTTGTACAGTGCTCATGCAGACAACCACAGCCTGTCGTCAGTTGGTTCACACCCACTCTATAATCATCTTAAGCAGAATGTATCTTCTGCCACAGGCATGCTGCCAATGTCACTTGATTCTTTAATGACTGTTTCAAATCACACTGTTAGTTCTGACCAGCCACCAGTCAAGCGAAGACATGTAAAGTTACGAAATTCAGCCGTCGGTCATAGTACTGTCGCTATGTACAGTGCTGTGTCTGAGCTAAACCAGCGCTCACCAATCAGGGATGTTTGTAGTGAAGGCACTGTCAGTGAAGCTGTTGCAAAGACAAATGTGAATGCTGTGAAGTCAGCAGAGATGAACTTGCCAGGTGCTCTAGAATCTAGATATGCCGTTCACTCACCACGAGCGTCGTGGTCTGATATGCGGCACTGTCACCGTGCTATGTCGGCCGGATATCCAAACGGCAATGCTTATCGATTTCAGCTGCCGTGTCGACAAAGTTTTTCACGGACACAAAACAGTAGCTCATACATGTACAGTGATATGCCGGTCTCCCATGCTTTGCCGTTCGTGTCAGATGTTCGGAAGCCTTTCTCTTTTGCTAGTATTGGGGTGTCTCAGCCATCTTTTTCAGCATCATTGCCCAGTCACAGTAAGTGTAGGCCACCTCATTGTGCTTGTTGGGTACATCTCATTGTTTGTTTCACTGATTTGCCTTAATGGAGTCACTTCTAGTTAGAATGACTTTTTAAGGCAGCGTTTTTGGATACACTTGCATGTTTTACTGGAGTTGTGCTTCAAAACTCAGCAAAGAAATTTTTAAAAATAAAATTTATTGTTGTATTTACTGTCTACCGGTAACTTGTTTTATGCTGCCATTGGAAAAGATACTCATTGCAATTTTTTATAGTGACAAATGGTATTTTGCCTGTAAAATATTTGATAGTGCAGTTCCCACAGTGTGTCTTGTGGACTTGGCCTGAAGTGGAACAACTGTGGAAAAACTGCCCATTTAGAAGTAGTCATAGCACTGGTCTTAGTAACAGTAGCCTCTTATGGGACCTGCCCCGCTTGCCTTTAATTTTTTTTAGCTAGATAATGTGCTGGTGGCTTGGTGTAATGGTAACCTTGTTGTTGGTTATCATTATTATTAGTGAAGTATCCCTCTGCTCACTCCAGCTAGTATTGAGACAGGTGATTGTTCAAGTATATACCATCTTTGTATTCAACCAAGCCACCCGGCCTGGCCATCTTTCTGTGAGTAGGCAAAATGATGATTGCAGCCACTGCTAGGAAGAGATGGTGAGTTCTGCATAACAATAACCTCTGTTACCACTTACCAGGACTATCCCAGTTGGTTAAAGGCGCTGGCTGTTAATACAGCTTGCCAGTATGGCGTGTATGCTAACTGAATTGGGTTTCACTGTCGTCGGCTCAAAGTGCCATTAACAAATGATCTGCCATGCAATTCACGTAGCTCAGCTATCTGTCTAGAAGTGTCTATGTGAAATCTGCTTTTATTCTTCATATTGTCAATGTAAAGTGTTCCATTTTTAAAGCATGGATGTATATAAACGTCGTGTGATATGGTGCACAGGTGTACCAGCAGAAGTGTCACTGGGCACAGCATGGCGGCCATGTCATCCACAGTCATTTAGCTCAGCTGAACTGCGGCATGGCAGCATCTGTGACGGATCGACAGGCAGCGCTGGTTATTTGTTGTCATCAACCACTACGACCACATGTTCATCTCTCACTGATCAGCCTGGCACTGGCAACAGACCGTCTTCTGTCAGTAGTCATGTAGTGAGGGATTCTTCTGAAACCTGCAGTACAATGGACTATTGCGGGATATCTGCATCGTCTGTGCAGCCATCAGGAGTTGCGCAGACTACATCTCCACGCGATGGCTGGGCGTGTGGTGATTCTGACTATGGAAGTGCGTCGGTAACAGATAGCGGCATTGCATCGAACACGTCACTCAGTGTCGGCTCTGACCATTCAGAGAATGATCGAGGCAGTGTTGAGATGAACACTGTGGAGCCTGCTGTTAGTGCCAAGCTGTCACCAGTCTCCGCAGCTGACCGAGTGTGTGCTCCATCCTCACCGCCACCTGTCAGTTCCACCGACTGTTTGCTAGAACCACCGCAGGACATCGTCAGCGTAACAAGCAGCTGCACTGTGATGCGGACGAACCCACATTCTGCTGGTCAGAATGGGGACTTCTGCATTGCTGCCAACAAGCACTCGGCTAAACCCCAGAGTTGGCTTGGTGACAGCAGCCACAGTGACAGCAGCAAGAAGTCATCGTCAGGATCAAGTGCTCAGATGCGGTTTGCTCGACGGTCTCGACAGACACCGACACTGTCGGGTGAATGCCCACCGGCTATCACATGCCCCAGTCTCCCACGACGGCTGAGTGAGAGTGTCAAGAAGGCCATGCGAGGCGGAGCAGCAACTGATCCTCCTATGACAACTGCCCCCTGCGATATTGTACCAACCAAGGTCGTCATCCGCATTACAAAAACACGATGTAGTGGGCCGGGCGAAGCAAGGAAGTCGAAGCAGAAAGAACAGTGGTGTGTTCAGCCAATAGTGAAGCAGTCTTCATTACAGTCAGATGTAGCTAACACTTATAATGGCACCATCCATTGTTCAGTGACAAACAACACCAAAGAATTGTGTACTGATATAGACAGTGTATCTGCTGCTGGCTCAGTTGACAAGTTTTCTCATCAAAGAGAAGTCGATGTCTCACAGCATGCTGCATTTGACAAAAGAGACTTGTCCCAGTCTTCAGATTGTAGTGGTCGACTAACAGACAGTGTAGTTGCACAGATAGATCAGTTGCCGTCAGATGCACAGCCAGTGGACACAGACGGACGAGCTGCTGGCAGCAACTTTGGTTGTTCTGATCAAGGCGTGGAAACTCCTGCTGTTGTCAGTCATGGTAAGTGCACCAGTATTTATCGTCTCCAAGGATGGCAGAGATTATGTGATACCCAGCATTAATCTGTTGCTTTGATAGTCAGGATTACTGAAAAAGTCGTAGGCAGATACAGCTGAAATTTTCAGGGAGGGCTAGATGTGGCTCATCTTAGAGGTGGTGGGATTTTGTTGGTGATTCATACAGGGTTCTCAAAGCCACAGGTCCTGAAATTGTCATGAGTTTCAAGTTCTGAGTGCCTTTTTAGTAAAGGTTGTTGCGATACGTTCAGGTCTTGTTTATGGATGACTGATTTTTACAACTTTTATATGTTGAATGATTAATAAGTTATTGATACACAGACTTGATTTAAAATGTCTATTTTCTAGGTTAATCTGTGTTAGTTTCTTGCTTCATTAATTTTCGTCAGCATTTGTTTATTATTAGTGGAGCTGACGCTAATTGTGTGCATGGATGTGTGACTTTGGTAACATCAAAGGTTGGTTTTTCTCCAGGAAATCAAAAACTTGTTAATTTTTGATACTTGTATGCTCTAAGTTAAACTGCGTGCGTCATGCATTGCACATCATGCATGTGATTGTTACAGCACCAACATGTATGAAGTGTATTAGTATTTTTGCTGAACATTATTTTTTTCACTAATTGAGTTGTCTGAAGTATATGTAGAAAAAAATGCGTACAGTTGGGGGCTGTATGCACTCTAAACCGGGCGTGCAGCATGCGTATCATGTAAAAATAGTAGATGGTGTCAGTTTGTTGTTGTTGACCATTGACCACGGTTGATGTTATTGATGATTTTATCATGCCATTTATGTCAGCAGTGTGACATTGGTGCTTATGTAGACAACGGTGCCGAGTCTGTCACAGTTATGCAGAATTCAACATAGCCATTACATTGTCGGCTACATCGTTGCAGCTGTCGATATATACTGGTGTGTGAAATGTTCACATTTTGTGTGTTTTTTGTTTATTTTGAAGTACGGTACGGTAATAATGGAAAAGTCGGCGAATGGCCAGGTAACAAAAATTTTTCAAACATTTTGTCGAAAACAGATGCGGATCACTTTGTTCCGATGGAACTTTATGTGTAAGTCTAAAACATGCACTAAATATGGCGCTAGGCATCATCCGCCATTGAGTCTAAATGAAACATTGTTGTGAGCTCAGATTTTGTTCACACCGGATCTTCACACATGCATTGCTGTCGCGCATTCCACTTTGCGTTAGCTGGGCTTTTCTTGTTTTGCTACAGTGGAACCTTACACAAGCTTGAAGATCACTCACGGAACCCTACGCGTTGATACATGAGTCCAGTAGCATAGTCAAGGTTGAATGTCCAGAGGGGTCATCAATGGTTGAGATTTTATGGGCTGTTCTGGTTTGGGGCTGTTTTTTCATTTCCTGTTATTTCTGTACTGTGGTCTGACCACTTCGATATGCTTCCATGTGATTTCGGAGGTTACATTATTTTTGTGTTTTGTTTATGAGCAGTCTTATGCCACAGAGCCCTTGGCAGAAGCTTACGCAATTCTTTGGTTCCACACAACCTGGGTCGAGAAACACTGGCATAGAGTATGATATTAATGACCATTACAGCTGTCTGGGTGTTTGTGTGTTGAATGTTTCAGGACTGGCTTGTTGAAGCAGTTCCGCATCACCTGCAGGTTGTTGTTACCCCACGTGTCATGTCAGCCTTTACGTAGAATACCGGCCACGACCTTGCTTGTTGAATAGACTGAGTATTATATATATAATGTGTACATAGTTCTTATCGTAACTATATTTTCGCCATTGACCATTTAGCCAGTTGCAATTTGCCTGTGCATACAAAATTACTGTAAATTTTATAGTTAATGGAGTGTGCAATCCTGTTACATATATCTTGTTTTATTGTGTATTTATTATATGCAGTTTTGTGAAGTATTTTGTGCAGATGAAATTGAGCTTGTATATTAGCGACGACTGTTCTCGTTGTTCTGTCTTAACAGTGTATTTTTGGTTACAGGTAATTTGTTAGAAAAATAACTAGGGACTGGAAGGATGTGTTGTCATATGTGCTGTGTGTTGTTTGCTCATATGTGTGTTTCTGTTAATTTTGTTGATCAAAATTAATGCTGTACTCGTGGTTTGAATGCGGTATTACCAAGTGAAATGATTGAATACCATTTAGCAGACCATGCATATTGCTAATCTCAGTATGCTGTCTGTGTGTGTGTGTGTGTGTGTGTGCATGTGCATATTAGCAGAAAAATAAAATGTCAGGTTGTTTGTATTTGCAGAGCAGACTGGTAAAACATCCTATCTGTTTTTGATGACATTTTTAAAAAATCGAAACAAACTTTCTACTGAATGCGTTTTTTCGTTGTTTTCAGTGTTGTTTTAAAGTTCGTTACACATTTTGCAATGAGATACAGGGTGGGCCAAAAAAACCAGACCTGTTTGAGCGTTGATAACTCAGCGATGGTTACCCGTAGAAAGTCGTGATATGTCAAAAGTTTTAGTATGTTGTAGACAAAAAGGGTTGAACTTGCACACCAAATCATTTAAATATTCTTTGCCTAATTTGCATAAATCTTTATTACCCCTAAAAATAGGCATTTGCCTGCACTCCAATGTGCCCGAGTTCACTGAACTCAAAAACTCACTGCCAAAAAGTCCAGATTTAAATTCTGTGAATTATTCAATGTGTGGGCATTGCAACGGATAGCATGGTCACAAAATTTCAGTAACTGACCAGCTAAAACATGTGCTAATCGAATGCTGGGCTCAACTGATCCTGAACACATTGACTCAGGCAATCAATCAGCTGTCTAAAAAACTGATGATGGTTATGAATGCAAAAGCTGAGCAACTGCCTATGTCGAATCTCATCTTCTAATAAATAAATTATTATTAAATTATAAGCTTGGTATGTGTTAATAATTGCTGATATTTCGCTGTATGCTGAATCAACTTAAATTTATCCGTTACTGCCAATTTAGCATGATTTTAGGGGTGGGGCAGATTTGTGTAAATCAGGCAAAGAATATTTAAATGCTGAGACATGCAAGTTGTACACTTCTTCTGTAGACAATTTCTAAACTTTTGGCATATTACGCGCTTTTCCATCAATAAACAATGCTAAGTTATAAAAGCTCAAATGTCCATGTTAAATCCATGTGTTACAGTCAAATTTGGCAGAATTTCGGGGGTGATGAATATTTATGCAAATTAGGCAAAGAATATTTAAATGCTTTACTATGCAAATTTGTCACTTGTTCTTTACAGCATTCTGAAACTTTTGACGTATCAAACGTCTTTCTAACACTAACCATCACTGAGTTATCAGCGCTCAAACAGATCTGTTTTTTTTGGCCCACCCTGTATATATGTAACACTTTGGCTTTTTGCCTGAAATTAATTTTTGCTGAACTTTGTACTTGGTACATTTTGCTGGAAAGATTAGCAGATTGTAATAATATTTGGCAGAAATATTTTCGATGCAACTGGCTATTGAATAAGTGTTTTAGTTAGTACATTTTGCTGGAAAACTTTTCTGATATCATGTCTTACCATTCTGCCCTTGATGTGCACTTTATTGCTAAGAAGCCCTTAATCAGTAAGTTGATTAGTTGCCTGCAGCAGAACTGCACATCGTCACCTACACAGCCTCATAGTCAAACAGCTCAGTTGAGCTGGTTATAAATTTGATCAAATCACTTCTTGCAGTATACCGCATACTGCTGCATTACATTACTATAATAGGCTGTACCTCTCTCTCTCCTCCTCCTCTCTCTGTGTGTACATTTCAAATTATCGTCAGACAGTGCATCATGAAGTGTTTATGCTGTGACTGTTGATTATTACCATATTACTTTAAAAGATGGAAAGACGTAAAGCGTCCATGAAAACTGATCATGTTTGTTGCGAGATCAGTTATGTGAATGGCACCTTGTGGCTACTGTTATACCAAGCATCCGCTAACGATTGTTTTGCGAGGTTAAGTCATGAAGACCAGATGATTTTGTGTGCATCAGAATTTGCAGCAACAGCTTTTTGCAGTGCTCGGATCATCACGCTGTTTATTAATTGTTTCTTCTATGTTAGGCCTACTAGCATGCCATCCTGCCAGTAGTATAATTGGTTAAAAGGGTTGGGGGTGCATGAAGTTGCAATTTCCTGACAGCTGCAAATTTTTAAAAGATGAGATACGGAAGTTCAGAATTTCAATTCTGCCCTTAAATTTTTCAAATGGGGAAATTTTCAGCCGAAAATGTTGTATTTTAGATGAAAATTTTTAACCTATGGAAAATTTTTCAGTGGGATAATTTGGGGAATATGTTGCTGCTGTGCAGTGCAGTATTTGTGCCAATTTATTGTTAGCCATTATTTATCATTATGTCTAATGTAGGGTAAAAACATCATAAACATGCTTGCTGCTTTTGCAGCTTTAGATTTTGAACTGATTTACACTGTGTCCCCAAAAACACCCCAACATTTTCGACTGTGACTTGAAAACCAGTTATCAGATTATGACAATTTTTGGTGCGAATATTCCTGACACAACTTGCCATCAAACGATTGTTCAGTTTCCCACCTCACTTAATTATGTTTCTGCACTACTTAGGGAAAGCATATCAAGCGAAATATGTGGTAAAATAAACAGAAAACCTGAAAAAACATCCCCGACATTATGGATCGTAACTTGAGTAAAGATTAGCAGATTGTAATAATATTTGGCAGAAATATTTTCGATGCAACTGGCTATTGAATAAGTGTTTTAGTTTCCACCTCACCCAACGTCTGCTTTTGCAGAACTTGGGGAAAGCAGACTTTTAACACATAATATGTGTTAAAATGAACGAAAAAACGTCAATAAATTCCATCTATTTCAACAGCCAGTCTATGACAAGGTTTGACCGTCATGCAGCAGTGTGTCTACCAGATTAAGTTTAGGTTAGTTTGTGAAGTCAAGAAGCGACTGGTACAGTCTGGATTGGTCAGGAGCAAAACATTATCGATACTGCCGTCAATGAATGGAGAAGGCGTCTCCTTGCCTATGTTCGCATAGTGGGCCAACACTTCAAGCAATTTTACTGCAGGCAGTTGGAAAATGAACAACTGGATAAATTGTCAGCCACAGTGTCAGAAATGTAAACAGAATGTGTTTTTACACTTTATGTTAATTAAGCAATCATATCGCATTGAACAAAAAGTGATATTTTGCTGGTTGTGTTTTCTTCAGGTAGTGTAGAAACAAACGTTGGGTGAGGTGTGAAACTGAATGGTCATTTATGACTTGTCTGAATGACAAGTTGTGTCAGGAATATTCGTGCCAAAAATTATTGAATCTGATAATTCATTTTCAAGTTACAGTCGAAAATATCGGGGACACAGTGTGTTGCATTCATCAATGATGATCTTTTTCAGGTATAAAATGTGAAGTTTGTTTTAGTATGTTAGCATAGCTTTTTTCACCAGAATGAGTTATTTTTGGTAATTTGGTAAATGAACCGTTAAATGGATGTCATCAGCTCGTGGTTCAGAATTGTTGTTTTATGGTTAGTGAACTTTTAGTATGTTCCGATGAAAGTCGGTGTTGTTAATTGCCGAAACTGTTGTTTTCACCGCATAGTCATGTTGAACAGTTGTATGAGATCTGGGACCAGACTGTTTCATTGGAGGCTGGATGTAATATTAGTCTGTGGTGCTACGTGTAATTATGAATAGGAAGATGTTGATTAACTATGTAATGTTAGATTTTTTGTTTAACTGGCCATTCTTACTGGAGGTTAGCTCATGTTTGGTGCCATACTCTGGAGGATTGTTTAAAATAATAATCAGTTCTCCATTCCTGCATTGATCGAGCAACTGAGTGGAGGATACAAGAGCATTCCAGTCAGTGATGCCCTGTATGCATCTGCTGGATGGTCTTCCTGTTGTGTAACCAGCAGTCATAGCACCAAAAGATGATAGGAAAAATTTGTGTGGGATGTAAAGTACACTGTGGCGCAAAAAATATGATATTTAGCAAAGGTACGAAAATGAAAAAGTGTGACGTTTTTGGGGACACAGTGCACACTTATTGGTAGAATGAGCAGATTACAATGTTAAGAGTTACGGTTTTTCAAAACGTTGTTGATAAACTGTACTATGTTTTATGTGAGTATTTGTTTTAGTCTTAAATTCTAAAAGTTGAATATTGTGATTGCATTGTGCATTTTGGTTATCATGTGAAGTAGGGTGTTATTCTGTTCGGTGCATTTTTGAGCAGAAAACTATGAAAACGTCACCTCTCTAAGTGACATATAGCGAGGAAATATGAGTGGATTCATGCTGGATGTTGTCGTCAGGTACTTCAGTTTATGGTAGGGATGTACTGAATGTTGTATTCATATTCTTTGTGGTTCAGATAGTATATTCATATTTGGCTCAATAGTAGTGCTGTGCATACACTGTATTCATAAAAAACACCCACTCACGTTTTATGTTATATCTTTGTAGAAAGTGTTTAGATTTGCACAAAATTTCCAGGGAATGTTTAGCAGGAAATAAGTGTTTCAAAGGTGAAAAAGTTAGATATTTTTTGCTACCGGTGACTGTCATGCTGACGTTATATTTCTATGTTTGTAAATTATGGGTTTTACCGTTGAAGACAGATTTGATGAAATGCTACACATCAATTGGTGAGTGTGGTAACTGGCCCCAAAAATATGCTAATTCGTCATGCAGTTTTCGATTGTGAACTGTTTTCGTGGTTTATCTTTTTGGCTGAGTGCGAGATCTTCAAGTTTGTTGATGTTGGGAGGCGTGGATGACCACTTGCCCGCTATCAGTCAAACGGCTTGATACTGCCCGACGGTGCCCGTCATGTCAATTTTTTTATTTAAATGTTTTATTCAATCAGTGTTCAGTTGTCTGTCCATTGTTTGGAAACATTTTGCACAAACATTTGGCTCCACAACTCTTTCAGAATTGCAAACATTTTATCAGATGTTTGTCTTAAATGGTAAACCCACTTACAAACGCGGAAATATGACGTCAGCATGACGTCCTTGCCTTGCCTTGCCTTCGGTGTGGGCAGGCTCTTACACCTGCCCAGCGCTGAGGCCGTATCAGTTCGGCCAAATGCGCATCCCCAAAAGTTTACAAAAGGTTACAAGTAACGGCTATAAAGCCGTAGTCGGCTATAAAGCCGAAACCAGCACAAAAGCACTGGTAACGTGTAGTAAATGTTCTCACGTATTTGGTCAGCTCTTAGTACGCTCCTATCCTCCAGGTTGTAGAAATCTTTCGGGTCATCGGAGCAAAGCCCCACCACCACGTCAAGGTGGCTGACCTCGGTGGGGCAGCATGACGTCACCAGTAGCAAAAAATATCTAACTTTTACACCGGTGGAATACTAGTTTCCTCTTAGACATTCTCTGAAAATTTTGTGGAATTCTGGACATTTTCCATTGAGATATAAAAGGAAACGCAAGTGGGTGTTTTTTCTGAACACAGTGAAGACCGAATATGAATAATAAGTGTCATGGTATTACTGCTTATTACTACTGCGTTTAGTCTAAAAGGCAGCTGCTCACTGTTTGCCCACCTATCTCAGCAGCATAACACCCACATGTGGTGCTTTATGGCATTTCTTTATCTTTGCTTACTGTCAGGAGTCTGTCATGAATCACTATCGTGTTCTATTAGTGTCAGTAATCTTTGTTAGTATCATTCGTTGAATGTAGGTATAGAATATTTGATTTTAAAATTTTTCACCGCTTGTGTGAGCGATGAAACCAGGGCATTGGGCACTGTGTTTGAACTTGCATTAACTTCTTTTGTATTTGGCCAAATAATGCAATGAATTATTCTTATTCGGCTGAACAGTAATATCTACTATTCGGTACAGTTCTAGTTAATGGCTGTTATGGAGTGATGAAATACTGGCTACAATGGTTTGAGTTGTGTGATTATCTCTTGGTAATAGCTTGCTTGTAGTAAAGATGTTGCATTTTCGCCATCGCATGGATCTCTCATTTATCTGCTGTGACGTTTTACGTTATTTGTTTGTGTTTTGTGTTTCATAAGGGTTAAACTTTCTGTAAAGGTTAAACTTTTTGTTCCGTTATTATGTGTATGTGCAATTTTGCCTGCAAAGGCCGTCCCCAAAATGACCTATACTGTGTCGGGTGGGAGGTTAAACCCTACTCACTCGTTTGTCATAAAATATGCCATGTAGCTGTGTGTGTGTGGCCTTGATATCTATCAAGGTCAGATGAGCAATGTTTCGTAGGCCTGGTTCTTGTTCACATGCGTATATATTGACAGACAGGAGAGATTTTTATTATTATGAAATATCCGTGTAATTATGGCAAATTTTGTTTTTATTATTAATCTGCATTGAAAGTCCCTTGTCTGATTTAAATCAAATGGTTTTATTGCCTGTTTTGTATAGTTATTGTTGTGACAACAACACTGATGTATTTGTTTAGGCGTCTAATTTATTTGTGTGCTACTTGTAACAATAAAATATGTGCAGCTCACGACTCTGATATCATTGATGTTTTCAGTTTTATTTCATTATACAGCTATTAAAAAGCGGTGTTTGTGCATGCTAGCAGTTTCTCCCATTTTTTTTGTGGCTGTAAATGCAGTTTCTCCCGCTAAACGTTACCAGTCATCCAAAAAAGTCGGTGGCGCAGAAAGCTGCAAATTTCTGACAGAGTGTTCAAAATTTTAATTTTGCTTTTAAATTTCCGCAAAATGGGGTTTTTGAACAATAAAAATTTCTGACAATAAGATTTTCTGGCAGTCCAAAATTTAGGTCACGACGTCACCGACTGTCAGACGCACTTCGATCTGTTGTTTGGTATAATTATGAACTGTTTTAAATGTTAAACAGTCCGGGAAAGATATGGAAAATTGGTTCTGGAAACTCCGGAAAACCACTTTCACTGTCCAGTGTGCATTCTGCGAAGACAGAGAAATATAAAATTGCCTTGTGAAGACAACAGTGCAGTTAAACTTTGTAAACGCAAACGGATAAAGAGCATAGAAACGCCTGAAAGTAATTTCTGCGAAAGCTTCATTTCTCAGCCTTGAATGGTTTGCACAGTCTTGTTATGAACTTTCATGTACAGTTTCCCAACAAATGCTTAGATTGATAGCGGTATAAAATCAGTCACGTTTCTATGTTTTTGTCCATTTGTAATAACTTCTGAATTGACAGTGTTCATCACGATTGACATATTATCGAACAACATTGCAGAATTAACAGGGTTCCCACGCTTCCGGGAAATTTCCGGAAAATGAAAATCCTGTATAGTTGATGAAATACTTACTATATACTTTAATTGGCGTTCCATAATCCATACGCCTTATGAAGAACTTTGTGCATTGGATTACCCTCTGTGAGTAATTGCTGTTTATCTTCATATTTAAACGATGCGGGCACCCAGAGTGGAAAAACGTTCTGATGGTTTTGGAAATACATGGAAAAGATCTGGATTTTTATCCCTAAAAGTGTGGGAGCCCTGCATTAAGTGTCGTAAGCCTTCAAAGTGCGTGGTGTATCGATGCATAATCACTGATGATGAGGCGGTGAGTCGTGTTCTAAGCATAGACGTGATACACGTTTTTAAGTTTTTTTTATTTCTGCCAAGTTTTTTTTTCATTTTCAACGTCAAGAACTTCGAGAAGCACTTATGAAACCACAGAAAGGTATTAATAGGCCATCTAGTGTAGCTAGCTTAGTTAGTTAGTCTAGTGATACTTGGTCTTACGACACAAGGTTGAACTGAAATTGAATAGTTTTAAGTTTCTCTCTCCGTCACGTTTGTAACGTTTTAAAATTTTCTGGAACATTTTTTGACATCGATGGTTTTAAGGCGGACGTTGAGTGGCTCGTTGCGTGTAGATGAGCCAGTATGCGACCTTTACGCAGATGAACGCAAGCGGAAAACAGCGACGAGACAACCGGTCAACGCGCTGCGCCGCCCGCGTGCCGTCAGCAATGTCTGACGCGCACATACCTACGACTTGTGACGACGTTGACGCCGATTGGTCTCCAGAACTCCGCCGAATAGGCCTACTATGCTGCAAATAACAATTGCAAACACATCCAATAAAGCTCAGGCAAAACTGACAGTCAAAATACGTTTAAAAAGCATCCGAAATTGAACGCAGCTTCTGCGCGCAAGTGTGCAACTCCAGGGTCTAAAAGATAGGCTTAATCGCTGTGAGATATACCGGGTGGGCCAAAAAGTCGCACCCATTACAACTACGTCAATATAACCCCACATAAATTGCAAAACACCAGACGTTTATTCTATTTGAACGAGTGTAACATTTGCTATTAATTATGCACAGTTTAAACGTGCTTACCTATTTGAAAAATTTTTTACAATAATATTCTTTCGGTACCCCTGCAGTGTTTCTTTAAATCAAACCGCGTTCATCGTTAGTTAATGCAAACATCGTGACGAAATTACCGTGTACTTCTTGCATAAAAACAAAAAAAAATGTCTGCTATGTGTCCCAATGAAAAACTTATTGCTGAAGAATGTTCGGATACAAATAATCTAGTCCAGCCAGTTTGGACGGCTTTAAACTTGCAAAAAAAGTGCCACAGCGGACCGATAGGCCTAACTGAAATAATGCAGATGATAACCTATGCATGATAACCTAAGCACTATACGTTTGTGCAGAGCTTCAGTCAGGATGCCTATTTTCTGTGAAAATATCAATCAATGCAAAATATGAATCAATACAAAATTGGCAACTCGTAGCAAGAACGGCGACGTAGGCTTAACCTGTAAGCTTAATGATCGGCGTAAGGTGGTTGTAGGTCTATCGTCGTCAATGCGTTGGTAATTCGTCAACGCTGATCTGACGGCGGACCTACGTGGATGTAGCGACGCATGTGCACGCGTGGTCGCCTGACGACGTGCCAACACGTCAACAACAGCGTACTCGATCAACGACGCGAAGACGAACAACAGACACAGGATCATCCAGACATCGACAGCTTTGACGTAGGAGACTTGTGGCAGCGTAGAACGTGCCCCGGCGCTCATCAAGCGTGCTTTGGCGCTTATCGAGCGTTCGCCGGCGCTCATCTAACGTGCTACGACGCTCATCCAGCGTGCACCGGCGCTCATCGTTGTGGTCGTTAGCACAGTGAGAAGACCGAGGGACACGCGTGCTGGTGACCCGCCTTCAACATTGATCCAGAATGACACCCACGACAGAATGACGACCAGAACGCTCGGAAGGTAGAGCTGGATAACGAAGTACCCGATGTCGCGACTCAGCACGAACCGTATCTCGAGGCACGGGAACGCTCCTGCGACGAACCCGATGAGTTTAGAGAAATTGTACCTTATTGGTGTATTTTAGAAGACAAACTGCGCGACAGTTATTATTATTACAAAAGAGTTTTCTATAGCACCACCTAGGCCTACAATACTGGATTGTAGCGTTTAGGCCCAAATGCAGTAATCATCATCATCATTTTACTCGCACAACAAGTCGCAGTATAACGGTGATAAGAGGTCTGGAGGAATTCATATCACAATGACTTCGCTGCGACGAGATTTTAGAACGGGGCCAGCACAGTGACACAAGGCTTACATTTTTACGCGCGAAAGCAGAATGCTTCGCGCGTCTTTGCCATCGTCTGGGCGTCCGTCCGTCTGTCCGTCTGTCCGTCCGTCCGTCCGTCACACTCGTGAGCTGTATCAAAACGGTGCAAGCTAGGATCACGAAATCTTCACCGTGGACTGCTCCAAGGTCTCTAGTTTATCGTGACAAAATTTCGTGCCACTGGGTGCAGGGGTTCCCCTCGAACGAGGGCGTCGAAGAGGGGTACCCCCCTTAAAAAGACGTCATTTTGCCGTTATTGGCTCGAATAA
>Ga0209367_1002312_pt1 | contig 25038 bp, 11 predicted proteins | sample WorMetLIZISLAND2_FD_187412 | JGI IMG/M metagenome (GOLD analysis project Ga0209367, IMG submission 187412) | Marine gutless worms symbiont microbial communities from Max Planck institute for Marine Microbiology, Germany - Olavius geniculatus... ... | reverse complement strand
TATTATTATTATTATTATTATTATTATTATTATTATTGAGATAATTATACCATACACGTCTGGCGTACAACACGCTTGCTGCTTCGCCGGTGTCAGTAGAACAATAGCTCGTCTTAATTAATGTTAATAATAATTAACAATAATTAATCATATATCGTAGCACTGTAAAAGTTTGACGTTGTTCTAGTCTGATATTAATCTTGAAACTCTGATGGACATCGTGTTTTCGTCACGCGCGTGCAATAACTTTTGCACATCGTGTTAACGAACATTAAAGAAATTAAGAATGGTTTCCAACATCATCTGATCATAATATCTGATTTATTTCTGGTATAGGCCCTAGGATAACTCGAGATTTAATGTTTATTACCGGTTGGTAATGATAATTCCATTAAGCCGACCATAGCGGCAAAAACGCGAAAGAACAAGTTACCGAAAAAAAGAAATCAAGAATGGTGTCAGGTGTGCATCTTGCCGATCCACGTGGTTTTGCTATGATCCGTGTTGTTTCGCCGGCGTCAGTAGCTGTTGCTGAGTCGTCTTGCGGTTGAGCACGCGAGACCGATCCTTGCGTTCCTTGGTAGCTGTCAATACCAGCGTGAACTGGAGCAGACTCCACGACCAGATGGACAGAATCATCATGCAGAGGTCACGATTTAGACGCACCTACAACCGACAGCACTGTATAGGCCGACATCATAATGTTCGAGGATACGAGTAAACCTATTTTCCTTTAAAAAATAGAACAAAAGCGCTCGACGTGTCTGTCGTCTGCCAGTCCGTCCGTCTGGATGTATTGTGGCTAACAGGTACGTCTTAGGAGAAAACTTCTTACACAAATTATAAGCCCTATGTCAAGGCTCTCAGCGTACAAAATTTGGGGCATGCAGTGCAAGGGAAACATTATCAAATTTAAAGCTAAATAGATGGGATAAAATGTGCGTTTTTCAATTGAAAACTGGCCATATCTCGGAAACTGTGAGAGATAGGGCCAAGGTTGCTATTGATCACTAATAGAAAATTGCATATGCCCTTTCAGATGAGATAAAAATTATCGACCTTGAATAACCATGAAGGTCAGTACTCAACAGGAACTGTAGGCCTATGGACTGGAGACTGTAGCGCATCCTCCCTAGCGACAGCTGGGCTTTTTTAGTTTATATCGTTCTCTCTGTCAACGTAATTACTTTTGTGGCGTTGAATATAAACTGCAAGCTAAACACCGTATAAACCTACAGGGTGGGCAAAAAATGGCACAAAATTTTTATACGCCAATAACTTTATCAAATATTAACCGATTTTTAAAGTTTTTACACTGTCGGAAAAAGGAGAAAATTTGCAGTAACACTATTACTAAAGATCCCACCACACCTCAAGTGTGTCGCTACACTACCTAGTAAAATATTAATGTCTTTAAAGCAACCGTTGAAAACAAGGCGATATCTGTAGCAACACATTAAAAAAATTTTACAACAAAACAACCTGTTTATTGCCTCAGTTATTGTCCAAAGTAACTGTAATAGCTCGCAGTTTTCACATCAAATGCCTTGCTGCTGGACGACGCACTCAAGCTGATGACGCCACTGACCAATAGCGCAATCAACCAAACGCTGCGACAGTTTGCCCCGCTCAGTGCTCCAGAATTGTCGTGAATTGTCAACACTGATAAACCATCTATGAAAGAGCCCCCCAAACAGCATAATCGACGGGATTTTAGTTCGGGCTGTTTGGAAGCCACGCACGTGTCAGGCTCAATCAACGTTGATCATGCAATTGGCCATTGTCGTCGCCGGCGAGAGTGCGATGTCTGACATTTCACAAGGTAGTGTAACGACACCTATGAGGTGTGGTAGGATCTTAAGTGTTATTGTTACTACAAATTTTTTGCCGATTCCATCAATGAAAGAATCTTGAAAATCGGTTAATATTTGATGGAATTATTGGCATATAAAAATTTTCTGCCATTTTTTTGGCCCACCCTGTATATAAATATCCGGCGCTTCGCAGTTTATCTGGCATTATATTAACGGGAACTAAGAAGATGCCACTTTTTGCCCACACGGTACAATACTTACGGTGTCCTCCTTGAAGGCGTCGAAGAACTCGACAATGTCAGCTGCAGTACCGATGTAAACCAGTAACAACTGAGACAGCTGGTCGTGGGTTAAGTCACCTTTAGGCAACATCCAACGGCCGAGGATGAGGAACAGCAGCAGCAGCTGTTCCAGCAGACGAACCAGCTGTTCCGAGTTGAGCTGCAGTGCTATGTCCTATAGACACAGGCCGCATCGAACAAACTGTTACTTACTGTGTCTCGGATGGCACTAGTGTTGCCAGCGAAAGCGTTCAGCGTTAGCGCTCCTTGTCTGAAACTCTGGGACTCACTGTCGTATAACAAACTCCAGATCCGCTGAACCTTGCAGCACTTTGGAGTTTGGACATACAATGTGTCTCAAAAACATCCCAAACATTTTATATTGTAACTTGAAGTAGGATTATCAGATTTTAATAATTTTCGGCATGAATATTCCCCAGACAACTCGCCATTAAATAAATGTTTAATTTCTCACCTCACCCAAAGTCTGTTTGTGCACTACCTGGGAAAAACAGAATAATAATAATAATAATAATATACATTTGTATAGCGCCGTAATGCCGTAGCTTCAGAGGCGCTGGCAGAGCAGGTCAGTTAGCTGTATGCAAAATTAAATATGTGAGTTTTAAGCCTAGATTTAAATACAGAGAGAGTGTCACAGTTAATGACAGAAGCAGGCAGAGAGTTACAGGTTATTGTTTTTTTTTTACCTAATGCAGTATTATTGCTTAATCTAAATGACGCACAAGCAGATATTTTGTTAACTTTTTTGACACTATGTTTGACATTTCATCCAACTCTTTTGTTTTTCAACTGTCTACAGCAAAATTCCTCGAAATATTGGCTCATTATGCGAACGCAGGCATAGAGACGCTTCCGCGTTCATTTACAGCAGTATCCATAATGTTTTGCTTCAGAACAATCCAGACTTCACCAGTCACTTCTTGAATTCATAAACATTCCTGTACATTATCAGTACTTTATGACGATCAAACCTTGTGATTGACTGACTGGGCCCAGATATCTTGACAGATAGAATTTACTGAAGTTTTTTTTACTCATTTCAACATAATGATTTGCTTGATCTACTTTCCCCAGGAAGTGCAGGAGCAGACGTTAGGTAAAGCGGGAACTAAAACAATCATTCAATAGCCAGTGGTGTCAACTGTCAGAAATATTGTAGCCAAAAATCGATTAAATCTGATAATGCTTTTTCAAGTTATGATCGATAATGTCGGGATGTTTTTGCGCACTTTAACGCATATTTCGCTTGGTCGGCATTTCATTGGTAGTGCAAAAGCAAAAATTGGGCGAGGTAGTAAACTAGATGGTTATTTGCATTTGATGGCAAGTTGTGTCAGAAATATTCACACCAAAAATTATTGGAATCTGTTAATTTGTCTTGAAGTTGCAATCGAAAATGTCGAGGATGTTTTTCGAGACACAGTGTAGTTTAAAAACTGAACTGCCTAGTCTCTGCCGTCACGCATGCGCCTGCGATTCGTTCGTGACAAAGTTTTTACGCGCGAAAGCAGCTACTGCTTTCAGCGCGTCTTAGCCATCGCAATTCTGTCCGTCTGTCTGTCTGTTCGTCTATCCGTCTGTCACACGGGTGGATCAGGCAAAAACGGTTCAAGCTAGGATCACAAAATCTTCACCATCGGCTGCCTGGAAGACTAGTTTCAGGAACCGTAAAGCTTTTTCATGAATTCGAAGGGAGTCACCCCGAACGAGAGCGCTAAGTGAGAGGGGGTGGGCAAAATTTGCGATTTTTGGCTAATAAGTCGCTGTATCTCAGTAACAGTGCGAGATAGAGCCTAGGTTACTATTAATCACTAATAGGAAGTCGTACACTGGCTCTCGATTGGCGCCCAATTCAATGACCTTGAATGACCCTGAACGCCAAAATAGGCGGTTTTATGGATTTTGGGCGATTTCAGACTGCGACACACATTGCAAGAGCGAAATGCGCCGAAACCAGTTGAGGTAAACATGGACAAGCTGCGTATGAAATTTTCAGTATTGAAGGTAGATTTCAACGGTCCAAGTCTTGATTTTCTAGGTTCAAGGAAACGGCGCACCAGGGCATCGAAGAGCGGTATTCCCGTGGCTGGAGATAGACTGCCAGTTTGCGAACAGGAACTGCTACAGGCTTTCGCGCATCCCGTGAGCATTAGCCTAAATTTCTTGTTTGATTAATATAGGCCCATTGCATGCTTTAACCTAAGCTGGTTTCAACATACATAAAACCATGTTTCAGATCAGGTAATAAGAGGAAAACTGTGTCTACGGTTGTTACACGGAATTCCTAAGTAAGTGGACATTAACGACAGAAAATTTATGCCATGGTTCTCTTTTATAGGTGCCTACCCAGCAAAGCCTAATCGGCTTTTTAAACAAAAGTTGGGGGGAGTAATTTGACAGACCGCACGGCATCAGGGGCGTCTATCCCCCTAAGTCCTTGGAGCAAGTTTCCCCCTAACTCAAGGTGATTCGCCATAGGCGCCAAAAACGAGGCGCCGCAGGCGTTGAGGGGGTGGAGAATGGGGTGGGGGTATCCCCCTCCTTAGCCGACTAGGAGGTCTGGGGGAGCGTCGTCAGCTCCCCGAGCGGGGTCCGGGGCGCAGCCCGGGCGAAAAACGAATTTTGTGCATTGTAAGCATCACAGAGCACTTCTGGTTGCAAGATAGTGTAAATAGTGAAAACGGCATATTACAAGCTGAAATGTAGTATGCCATAAAAACTGGGCAGCAGACTCGAGCATCGGTTACAGCAAGAACTAACATTCGTGATATCTCAAGGACCAAGCAAACAGTAACAGCGTCATTAGCAACCTTATCATCATCATCATCATCATTAGCTGTAGCAACAGCAAATTGACACTAGGTAAAGGTGCCATGCCCCACTGGGGCGTAGGCGGGGTGCTCATCTCCCTGTCTGTGACCGTTGAGCCCGTAGGTGGATAGACCACTGAGTCCGTGACGCATGCCCAGTATGACGCCAGAACTACGGTTACCTTCCCACTCAAACAGCATCACCACTCTTTGATCACTGGTACCAAATTATACTGCTTGGTGACAGAGGCGCATGTGTGTGAACAACTTGCCCAAGGTCGTTACCCGGCAGTGTCCTGGTGCGGAGTCGAACCTGCGCCTTTGAGTGACCTCAGGATTACAAGTCCGGCACGTTACCGTTAGACTACCGAGCCACACTGCTACTGCCACCGATAAACAAGACAGACACACAGACTAGAGGCCAGTTGTCATTGATATAGGCCTAAGCAGCTTGCATGAGTGCAACTGCGTCGTGAGGCAACCGTACATTGTTAATGAATAATAGTTATAACATCAGCAGTGATTAGTTCACACGAAATGACACTAGTAAACAACTGAGTTGACGTCATCATTCAAGTCTATAACTGACATCAATGTCACTGACACTGGCGTGTTACTGACAGTCTGACACACAATCCTGTTCTTTAAACATTCAGACACTCTTGCAACAAGCTGCAATTGGTCACAAGTAAATTGTTTTATCACTTCTGATATTCTGATCACTTGCATCCGGTTGCAAAAAATATCACGACTCCCACTAAGTCCAGACAACCGTTTAAAACAGTTCCTAGGGGTAAGGTTTTTGAGAGTTTAGAGGAAGTTGAATATTGTCATATTCTGCATTTCTGATATACTGCATATACGTGCAGTATACCAAAAAAATGCAAAATTATAATAATTATAATATTCAACCCTCTAATTTCCAAAAAACGTTAGAGGAGGGAGATAAATACTATGTGTCTGCATTTCTGATGTATTCCACACATGCAAAACCTTTCTAGAGGGAAAGTTTTTGAAAAATTGGAGAAAAGAAGTTAAATATAAAAATTTTGCATTTCTGCTATATTGCATGTACACTTCCCCCCTAATTTCACAAACACTGTCTAGGGGAAAAGGTTTTTGAAAAATTAGAGGGATTATAAGATATAATTCTGTTTTTTGATATATTGCATAAACATGCAAAACCTTCATCAGGGGAATTTTTTGGTGAAAAATTGAGAAAAAATTTCAATATTGTAACTCTGCATTTCTGATATATTGCATGTACACTTCCCCCCTAATTTTTCAGAAACCTTCCTAGAGCAGAAAGTTTTTTGTTAGATTAAGGGGGAATTATGGAAGTTCAATATTATAAATCTGCAATCTGCATTTCTGACATAACATGCAATATATCAAAAATGCAGAATTATAATATTTAATTTCCCCTAACTTCCCAAAAAAACCTTCCCCACCATTTTTTTCATGGAGCATTTGCTCCAACGTTTATATGGTGTAGACGCCCCTGCACGGCATAAGCCCTATTTTAGACTATACTAGGCCTATAGACTATACATGTCACTGTGCGTATACCTTGAGTACGGGCATAGTGTTGACAAACTCGTCGTACGCGGTCGCGTTGCCGCTGTGATACAGCGCTAGTGTCTTGTTACCACAACTACTAGTGGGTCTACAATAACATCAACAACTACTATTACTACTACTACTATACTACTAACGCTGTCACTACTAGCCAGTGTCTTGTTACGGCGCAGTATGTGATCACGAATGCGTCTTTCCATCTCGTTCAGTTCCAGCAACCAGATTGCAGGCACCACTGACTGACGACACAGTGACGTCACGAGCAGACAGGTGACGTCATGAAGACACAAATGACGTTTGTGACTGCTGTATACTGCAGGCACCACTGACAGCAGGTAGAAGCTAGCTGCGACTCAATTACAGTCCCGCTGAGGGTAGGAGGCTGAGTTAACAGCAGGTAGAAGAAGACGCTCGGACAAAACCTGCTCATTATACACAACACAGTGCTACCCGATCATACGTTGTCGTTATGAACGTTTATGGACGTTTTTTTACAAGACGCCTTTTAACGTTTTTCTTTATTTTTGCAACGTTTATATCGTTATTTTAATAAACGCGGAACGTCTGGGGGTAAAAATGACAGTAATTTAAAATATTTGCATACAAAAGCAAAATGTTGCTGATCAAATAATAACAGATCTTGTACCGTTATACGTGCTTATAAATATTAAATTTTAGCGATCTAGTGCACTCAGCTGGGAGAGAAAACTGCGGGATATGGCAGTCGGAAAGATCGAGCGATTGAAAGGGAATGTTGCCAAATTGGCCGCAGATGAATCATTATCGTGGTCACGTGAATGATCACGAAATCTGCAGTTGCCTATAGACCAACACGCACTGTGACACTAGATCGAACGCAACGCAATCATACACCATAAGTGTTCAAAAAGGTGCACCTCTAGATATCATGCAGCAAATTTATTGCCTTGTTTTAGTGCATTTATTTCAACCGTGCAAACTAGGCCTACAGGGTGCGGCAGAAAAAAGTGGACCCCTAATTTTTTGCCGTTTTCTCAGGAACCGTTTAGGATTTTAATATGAAATTTTTCAGCTTTATTTACTAAAACCTTCTACATCTAACTGCCAAGTAAAAGTCTGTAACTTCTTTGTTTTTCAGCAGAATCAAATTTTACTCGGCAGTTAAATGTAGAAGGTTTTACTAAATAAATCTGTAAAATTTCAAGTTAAAATTCGAAACGGTTGCTGAGAAAACATCGAAAAACTTTAGTGGTCCACTTTTTTGGCCGCACCATGTAGATGCTCGTCGTGTTGATTTCAAATTACTTACTGAACAAACAATAAACTACATTAATTATTTTCACTTTTGAAATTTGATTTTTTTTTAATTTTTAGTCACACGATATCACCACACGGTTGTTTGGCAAAAATGAACATTGTAGCTTTAGAAACTAGTGTGCCTACATGTTTGAGATGCCATGGGAAATTCTGTAGCAATTACCTGCTTATTATCAGCAATTCAATTCTGATCACTCAACAAAAAAATTGTGAAAGAAACGACCAACATATTTTGCTAAAAGAATCGTCAGACGTCAAAGGGTGTACTATTTTTCGCACACGGTGAAGTTTAGTTTTTGTCAAATCGCAAAGCACCATGTTACCACTAATGCTACGGATTTGCGTAGTAGGCCTATGCATGTAGGCTACATAATCGAATGCGCTTCGGTACCATACCATGCACGGCTGAACGAAAGGCAGCACTCGTTACTGGCCTGCCCAATTCACCGACGCGACGCCACTGTCGAGTTCAGTCGCGTCGGCGGGCGTCGTAGGTGATAGAGTATTAAGGGCGCGTTGCACCAGCGTCGTTCAACTTTGAACCCGGGTCAAATCTGAATTTGAATCTAGTTCAGCCGCAAATTGCGTTGCACCAAAGCGGTTCAAGCGTTGATCTCCGTTCAATTCTGAACTGCCCTCTGACCACCGATCAAATTTTAATCTCGGTTCAACTCACTTTGGGTTCAACTCACAGATATAAAACCATAGACAGTAGATTCAGCAAAAACTCTGAAGCCCAATAATGCCACGCCCATCTCCGCATATGCACGATAAATATTTAATATATTCCGAATTACAAGCGTCTTTAATTTGGTTTGCGCAACAAAAAGTCGTAAGGTTACAGATAGATGATCTAAAAGTTCATGATATGCAATTTAGAAAAAAATAACGTAGGCCTACCGGGTAGCAAAACCAATCTGGTTTGCTAGCAGACGATAAGGACGTTCCTGAGGTAAACTGAACTGAACTGAACTGGTATGATGTAGGCTTAGTTATTGGCCTAGTTTTTGACGAACTGGCCGATATGCAAGCAGGCCAGCATGCGTCACAGCTTTTTATGACGTCGCTGAATGCATAATGCCCTCGACCTAACCCCAATGACAATACGAAGCTGGGGCAAAAAATGGGGCATAAAATGCACAAATGAGGAGTGTATAATAATGTTGACATTAGGCCTATAAACTTGTCGAAGCAGACACAGCGTAACTAATTGCAGCTCAGCTGAGCTCTGGGAGGGAAGAGCCGGTCGAGAGGAGCACGTGTAAATGTGCAATGCAAAATCGCGTCGAAATCGTTTCCGGTATGAGCTCAGCCGGTCCGGTAGGCTACTGTGCACATCGTCAATGCTCCTCGTACTCGTTATAATGGCGTGGTACGTCACGGTGCCGAGATGCGGATCGCAATAGATTCCGATCCTCCGCGCGACCGCCAGTCCGCAGTCATCCGCAAAACGCAAGATGACGAAGCTGGCGGCGCGTAAGATGCGGTGTAGCCAGCAGACACACCACTATCTCAGTCAGCCAAACTGAGCCTTCATCGTGTGACCCGCAAGCTACTGCTCAATTTCCTTCCCGCTAAGGGCAGGAGGCTGAGTTGACTTAAACTCACAGTAGGGTTGTCTGCACGTGACCGCAACCCGAAGGTTACGAGCAGTCTAATACAGTTGTAATGTCACTGACAGGTGCATGTTTAACAGTTGGCCACAAAATTGCGTCGCGACTTTAATAACCACGCAAAAATGACTTTATCAGCTGCGTGAACTGTTTAAAATAACTTCATGCCGGCTTGTCTCAGATAAATCGGAAGTCTGTTTTACAGTTTTTGCGCGTGCAGCAGTCGCAATACACATACTGTCTCCAGTCAATAGATACGAGCTGGTCCGTCGCTGACACAGCTCTCTACTTGAAGTTGAACCACGCTTAGCTTGCATTGGTACTTTTTTCTCAATTTCCAGTTGCTGTCGTGCGTCATAAAGCAAACTACGCTGTAGTCGAGGTAATCTAAGTGTGGTTTAAGTACGATAGCGCACTGTCTGGAGTGGTATAAGCTTGTACTGCGTGCTCGCTTACCTATTCTAGCAATGCGGTATCTAGTACAGACACGATGTCTGACTATAAGTTGCTTAGTGGCTTAATGGTAGCTTGTCGGACGTACGATAGACAGGTCGTGGGTTCAACTCCCGATCGGGACGTTAGTGGTTAGGCCTACTTACTTGGATGAGTGACTGTCTGCAGACATGTGAACCATCTCGATATACAACCAACAACCAAGGTCAACTCAGCCTTCCATCCCTCCGGGGTAGGTAAATGGAGTACCAGTCAGTCTGGCTGGAGTTAAGGCGGGGCCCGTTCACCTGCGGCAGGTAACGCTCCGTAGCTCTGCGATGGGGTTTCCATAAAGAGCTATATAGACTATGCATAACGTTTAACGTTTACAGTACATAGCACTCTCGAGCCACTATTCCGTTGCAGTATAGGAGAAAAGTCTTATACGAATCGGTCGCGTCGTCGCGGATCGGCTACGTCGCAGATCCACTGCGCGCACAGTGGTCAGTCGGAGAGGCAGTGCGTCGTACGATATGATGGACGCTCGCTGAGCCATGCGTCACTTCCGGTCATGGCGTGCCGACACACGATAGAAATAGACGCCGATATAGCTACGTAGATTATCCAAATAGACCACCGTCATAATCGTCCGTCCAGCCCTCACGCAAACACCTTGGCTTAGATTTGTCGGGTGGTCGCATATAAAACAAGAAACCAGCTGTCGCTAGGATAGACGACCGTAATGATGGTCAGTGACCTTCAAGGTCATCCAAGGTCGATGACTTTCATTTTGTCTGAAAGAGCATAGTGATTAATAGTAACTTAGGCCATATCTCGCACCGTTTAGCCATAATAGCGCGTAACGGCCTTCAAAATCATCCAAGGTCAATGATTTCCATCTCATCTGACATAACGTATGCCACTTCTTAATAGTGATTAATAGTAACTTTGGCCGTATATCTCACTATTTCAGAGATAGCCTATGGTCAGTTTTCCGTTGAAAAACGCACATTTTCTTACCTCCCCTTCATTCAACACCGAGTTTGGAAATGTTCCCCTTGCATTAGATCGCTGAAATTTTGCACGCCTAGGTTTAAGACACATGGCTAACTATGTGTCTAAAAAGTTTTCCCCTACGGCCTAAAGCTTAGCCACAATACATCCGTTACAGACGACGACGGACGGACGACAACTCGTACCACAAGCTCGACCGCTATTTTTAAGTACGGTAGACTAAAAATAACCCCGACCTTCATTATTATTACGGTAGGCCTAGCCCTACATCACATTCAGCATATTTTGCCATTTGCCAGCCACACCAAAAAGTAAACTTGAAATACATTGCGTAGGCCTTGGAAGCATCACACATAGGCCTACACTACCTAAACGCGTCGATCGGGAAATAATGAGCATATGCGTTATAGCAGGTGTCGGCACACTGTGACATTTTATTGCGAAGTTTGAGCCACATTAACATTAGCCTAAATATTTTACTTAGTAAAATATTGTTGAAACGCGAGTGTTGTGAGCAAGAGCAGAACGTAGGAATGAAATTTAGGGAAAAGCTGTTTCAGTTTGTGGCAGTCTTGTAGGCCGCATTTACGCGCATTGCCTGTCCGTTAGTCCCTCTGTCAATCAATCAATTAAAACATTCCCACATTAGCGCTATGACATTTGGTAGCGAACGAAGCAGAAACCTCATGCCCCATACGCGGCTAATTGTAAGCCTATGCTCACGAGACGCGCGAAAGCCTAAGTACTTATAGCAGTTCCTGTTCGCAAACTGTAGTAAGTCTATCTTAAACCATTTCGTCGCAGTTCATTCTTGTAGTGTGCGCTGCAGACGAAGATGGCAAAAATCAATAAAAACCCCCTTATTTCGGAAGCTTAGGGTCTTTCAAAGTCACCGATGTTGATACGACTAAAAAGCTCGTCACTAGTGCTTGTTGTGATAAGCAGCATGTCCATGTCTATCATTCTGCAACCGTTTTCACGAAAGATTGGCCGACAACGCTGTAATAACGACTTTTACGTGGGTAGCCTACCGGGAGTTTTCCAGACAGCCGCTCTTTGACGCCCTAGTGCGCAGGTTTCCTTAAACCGAGGAAATCGAGACTTAGACTGTCGATTTGTACATTCAATGCTGGAAATTTCATACGCAGCTTCTGTATGTCTATCTCAGTTGATTTTGACGCAATTCGCTCTTGAAATGTGTCTCGCAGCCCAAAATCGCCAAAAATCCATAGGCCCTAAAACCCCTATTTTGGCGTTCAAGGTCATTCAAGGTCATTGAATTCGGTGACAATCGAAAGCCTGTGTACGACTTCTTATTAGCGATTAATAGTTTCAGTCTCGCATCGTTACTGAGATACAGCAACTTATTGGCTAAAAATCGCAAATTTTCCCTACCCTCTCTCATTTAGCGCCCTCGTTCGGGGTGACCCACTATGAATTTAGGGAAAAGCTTTACGGTTCCTGAAACTAGAGTTTTCCAGGCAGCCCTCGGTAAAGATTCGGTGATCCTATAGCTTGCACCGTTTTTGACTGATCTACGCGTGTGACAGACAGAGAGACAGACAGACAGAATTGCGATGGCTATGACGGGCTAAAGCACTTAGCTGCTTTTGCGCGTAATAATAACAGTTTAAACACACTCGTCGTTAATTTCGAAGACTACAATTTAACGGAGGGAATTTTCATTAGGCCCACTTACCATTTCCATTCCTGCCCTTTCTTCCTGAAGATCGTGAAAGCGGCTTCGAACATGAGACCCATCACAGACGCCGCCATGTACCACTTGGAGCCTGCGTTCACACGGTACAGTAGCTACATACGTAAGGTCAGTGAGTCCCGGTCATTACACAACAAATCATTATATCGCTAGCACTGTATGCTTGTACCACTTGGTAGCGTCATTCGTAACAACGGCCAGCAGCCAGATGGCGAAGACTCCGTGAAGACCGAACAGCGTCCGGACCAGTATTGCACGTGTTACGATGAACCATCCCATCATGCATCACCAACATTCCGACTACTTCCGGTCTTCCTATTATTCACGCCGGCGTGCGCACAGTCTCTACCGGAACCGGAAACACTATGCTCTGTAGTGTCCGCGCAAAGCACCGGCGTCGGACAGAAAGAAAGTCGCAGTTTTCCCTCAGACGCTGCAAATTGCTGACATAAGAGACTATGTGTGCTCAAAATCCTCATTTTGTCGCGTAATTTCCTCAAAATCTGGTTTTCCATGGTTCCTACTACTCTGCAGAATTCATTTTCCCTGACTTTTCCACGACAAAACAAATCGTATTCCCTGACTAGGCTATATATAATTTATGCACGCGAAATACCAATGTCGGTTTTCAATTGCTTGCAATCACACTAAAAACAAGGGCGGCGGAACAAATTTAAAAGTGGAGGTACAAATAATCTGCGAGCAAAGCGAGCAGGAAAAATTTTGAACTGTTGTACACGTAGTCTGCATATAACCGTTCAAAATTTGTTCTGCGTCTTCGTAAACTTTTGCACCCCTGGTACTTTTAAATTCCCTGACTTTTCCTGACTTCCCCTGACCGTAGGAACCATGCTTTTCAGACCAAAATCTTGCATTTTTGAACGAAATTCCCCCCTCGCCACGACGACGCTTGCGGAGCTTCGAATTATCGATGATCGCTGAAAGGGGAACGTTGAACGAAAGACGCGCGGGTTTTTCATGCACTCGTTAAACTTTACTTTCGATACAAGCGCAGTCGACTCGATATGCACAACACGTTCACTAGCGCGCCAGCGGAAGAAGTAATGACGGCGGCCGGAAGCAATTACGACACTTGGCGCAGGCGCGTTGAGTAGAGTCATGACATCATCATAGTTACGTCATTTCCGGGTCGAGTCATTCAAGGCTGCAATCATTAACTTTCTACACCGGTAGGCCTATGTTACCGGCGCATCGTGTGGCGTCGACATGGGTCATCACATAACTGTCTGTCTGTTTGTCTGGAAGTCGGTGTAGCACTAGCAGAATCGATGGTTGCTGAAACTGAATATACCGGTTATCAGTGACGAGTACACTGCGAACGCATCACTGCTTCGCCGCATCACTGGCTCAGGGTGTTCCTACATGTGCGACAAAAACTCGCATGCGACAAAACAAGACGAGAGTCCTACGTTCAATGCAGCTGTCAATGAACTTGTATTTGGCAGCGCCATCGCACGAGAGTCCACAAGCCCGTCCTGATTGTTGTCGCATACGGTTTTATCAGACGAAAATTTGTCGCACCCTCTTAGCGGCGCCAGTGGTGGTTCCAGCATAGTGTGCAACAACAGATTTTTGTGAGAATGAATTGAATAATAACAACATAAAGCCCTACCGTAAGCTTATGATATTTGAGCTGCACGCGAGAACCAGATGCGCTTGCAGACTGCAGTAACGGTTCTTAGGCTACCACCCACCTACAGTAGGGCCTATTCAATCACACGGCACTGCGTCCATTAGTGGCGAACTAATCAGAAGACACAGCGTGATACAAAAATAACCCTGTTATAGTGTCAAAAATCCTATGCCTGGTTGCTGGAAATATAAGCAGCACTTCGAGCGGTCAGAGCTCAGCCTCAACGCCCGCTAGGAAATGTCATAATTAACGATTGCAGTCCTGGGATCCCGGCCGTTTCCGCCAATCCCGAATTCCGGGATTTATGCGCACTAAAGTACTACTTTTTGGTGTGCTCTGTAATTTGTATTTTGACAGTCACTCCTTACGCCGTTCTGGCATACCTTTTGTACTATTCTACCACATCTTATGCATAATATAGGTCTATTGTAGTAATGTACCAAAATAACGACCAATCTGTAAGTCTAATCCCGAAACGGGATCCCGGGATTACAAATTTCTCAATCCCGGATTCCGGAATTGCAATCACTAGTCATAATGCTCCACCTAAACTCTCTAGCTGCTGTACAGGGCACCCCACCTCGCTTTGGGCCTTGTTTCCATGCCGGTGATTATTTCCCAAAGCTTAGGACAGTGGATGGCACACTGGCCGATCAAGATACTTTTATCAGCGACATGAGCAAAGGCTTAGAAGCACAGCATCCCTGGATGTTTATAGCTAGAACCGTCGTGCTGCTTAGCGCAAGTCCCCAACGTTAACACAAATCTACAGCAAAATAAGTGGTTTTCGGTGTAGGCTGAACAAGGGCCAAAATTGGTGTTAGGCATAATTGCTCCATGCCATTTTTGTAAGAAAAAAGTCGCAGGGGATCGGCGATGGTATTGCCAGATAAGGCGACGTTGCCAAGTTCCTATAAACTATCCACGGTAACCATTCTGCTATATGTAACTGTTTGGCCACAATTTGCAATGCCACCCAGTCCCTTCCAGGGGACTTAGCCAGAAATTTTTTTCGAAAGGCATAATATTTTAGAGCAGTATAACCATTCTGATGTCATTGTTACTCCATGAAAAGTTTACCTGGTCTGATTATGGTGGTTTATATATCGGTAGAGCCCTCCCTCATTGCTACACCTTCGGTCCCTGCATGGGAAGGGAAAATTTATGGGTCAAGCTCAAACCACCAGTCTAAGTCTAACACAAAATAATCTGTGGCGATATAAATGTCCATGCCAAAGTTCAGCTCAACTGGACATGTAGACAGACAGCAAGACCATGCTACGGCAACATCAGTTGCAATAGCCGGCATGTCGCCTAAAAATAAGCCTACAGTATTGATCTCTGATACAAAAGTCCAAAAATTCCAATCATAGGCCTTACGTATTTCACAACTTTAATCAACAACAATGCTACTTCCTATTTATGAAAATGTCACACAATGTGTTCATGCAAACGAAAGTGAGAGAAATGCAGTAATTAATCGCATAAGCTTCCTTTAACAAATAGCGTGCAATTAAAACAAACCAATAATAAAGCCCTGCAAAGGCTAAGGCTGTCCGCAGTAGCCACTGTGGCATGATACAATATTTACAGCAATGACGTCAGTGTCAGCCAATGGCTATCAGCCTAGCTGGGCCGGCGGCCAAGCAGCAAAGCCCTATGTCACAATGGTACAGTATCCAAAAAATCCAACACTGTGACCTTGACTTTTGACCTTGTAATTCAACAGGGTTCTTGCAATTGTTGAGGTACACTGGTACATGTTCATGTGAAATTTCATCAGCGGTTCATGAGTTATCATGTTAACAAAGATAAAAACAAACAAAACAAGAAGCCTAGCTAACGCTAAGAAAAGTTGACCGTACCACCTACATCTGAAGTCCAGCGATTTGTCAGAGGTGAGACAGTTCCTTGCATGCTATGTTAACAAAACGCTGTCTCGAAAGCTACAATCAATGCTAGTATAACAGACATCGCACGTGGTCATTTAGCCAAGCGACATAAATAGCTACTGTTCTTTGCACGTGGTCATCTCAACAGGTGATATAAACAGTTATAGAGTAACTGAACGAGGAAAATATCAGACGCAGGTTTTGCAAATATTTCTCACAATAAAAGCGTCTTGCTCGGGAAGACATGCTACAGCCTATACAGTTCCTGTTGCAGTACTGACCTTCAAGGTCATTCAAGGTGAATGATTTGCAGGTAATTTGAAAGCCAATATGCGACTTCCTACTAGAGACCAATAGCAACCTAGGACCTAACTTGCACCATTTAGCCACAGTACATCCGTGACAACCGAACAGACAGATGGACGACAACTCATGCCAATAGCTCGACCTTTACTAAAGTATGGTTGGCTAAAAAAACTTAATAATACTGAAAACAATACTGTCGTTGCTAAGATAAAACAATGCAATCAAAAATTTGTAAAACAGTCCACATAAATAAACAACCATAAATGATAAAATCTGATATGCAAAGAAGATATTACCAGCTAATAAAATCACTACCACGAGTAAAACTGCAAAAAACAAATCTGTCACAGTTGTCCATGGTAACTAAAATTGACCAACAACGTCGGATTAGACACAAGGCTAATTTGTTCAAACAGATTATAAACTGAACACGAAAATAAAACACGCCCATAAACGGCGCCTTCCAGCAAGAATAACTGAACTGCAGTTCAGTTATTCTTACAATATTCTTACAATAGTTATTCACTGTGAATACACCAACTTCAATGCTGAAGACTTATCATTTCAGGGCTTCTAATCAAAGTTTTACAGTAATTGGAAAATGCAATTTCCTGCACTCTCTCCTCCCTAACTTTTAAACCCACGTTGCCACTGGCTGTGTGTGTTTATCACAAGGAAGAGATTTCATGTGACAATTGATCTAAGAGCCGAAGATGACTGTATCCAGTCTAAGGTCTACGTCGCCAGGCGTTACGTCGAGGTCGAGGAGTCGGCAGGGCAGCGAGGTCGGCAGGATGAATGGCTACAAACCGCACCACGCCCTCCACCAGATCAACATCCTCGTCTTCTGCTTCATCACCGATGTCTGTGCTGAAGTCAGGCAGCTAACAGAACAACACATCAACCAGAAGCAAATCATCTTGTAAAAGCTTAACCTCCTCAGCGGTAATCCCGAGCGTTATTCGGGGCGGTTGTTGTGTACTAAAAACGGTAACCCCGATTGAGACTCGGAGCGCAGCTATAGCAGTCTCCCTGCCATCTGTGCTGCGAGGTGCCAGGGTGCCAGTCATTAATGCATGTCCAGAACCGTCAGCGGACCATGTCTGTTGTGCCGTCAATTAGTCACAGTCAGTGGTCAGTTGCAGCTGATAAAATTCTTTTCCCTTCCATCCGACTGCCAGATGTCATCTGTGTTGAGCTAGTTTATCAACATCACAAGTTGCAGTGCATCCAGCTACATCGGCTGACAGCTGCCGTCGGCGCTGCGGCTGTACTGTGAGTGCAGGTCCAGTGGGAGTATACAGTTGAATGCTAAAGAGTACATTTAAATGTCATTAGGCGAATGTCGCAGTGAACTCGCCACGGCAGATATACGTACCGCTTTTAGACAGAAACTCTGTCCAAATTCATACCGCCATGGAGGTTAAACACCACATCGTCACATGAGGCGTATAAAATAGTATTTTCTGCTTGCTCCAAAGTTTCGTCGCGAATGTCGTGCATAGAACACCTTCCTCTTCTTCTGTTCTATTCTGCATGTGTGATGTTTAGCCCATGCATAAAACTAGCACGATTAATAAGTAAACAATCTGGCTGGTGGGACCTTATCTTACACAATGCGTCGTTGAACCCCACAAGATTATGTGCCAAGTGACATGAAAATCTGTCAGACAGTTCAAGCAGAGTGCATGATTGCTTCTGCTGCTAGAAGTGACTTGGTCTAAACATGTTTGTGAATGCCGCAGAGAGAGCTTACAAGAAAGACGAGTGGAGAATGTGAAATGATCCAATCAGTGACAGCCATCATCAGCTGAAACTGCAGCAGCTGACACTGAGAGTCTACGACTTCATCCTGACACGTCAGCGCATACAGTCTTACAGATTAACAACATATCACTTTAAGAGCTGCAGAAATTAATAATTAATCACATGCTTAATCGTTCAAAATTTTTAACAATTAATAAAATTTTAATTGTTAAATTTTCCACTAGTCACATTAAAGAAGAATGCACCATAAAGTGGATACAATAACAAGTATTAATTTTGATAAATGATAATCATTGTCTTTAGAAAATGTGCTGAGATAAAACGAACACTTAGCCCTACATAAAATAGCTATTGCTGTCTCAGTGAATTTGCGACAGCCGTTGGCCAAATAACTTATATAATTAATATACAGTTAATAAACAATATCTGCTGTTAGTTTTAACACTCAAATTAAGAATTAATTATTCACTAATGTTTCAAAAATTAACTATCGTAAACTGTTTAGTTGTTATTTTGTACACAGTCCAGTAAACTCATTATGCAAGCTGGTAATATACAGCATAAGTTTAACAGAACAGTTTAACAGTTTAGCAGTTATAAATAGAATACTCAGCAAATAAAGACATTGACCAAGTGCTGACATGATAATGTGATTAAATGCCTAGCTACGCATTGCACTGGGCGATGGTAACCAAATTGAAACTATTGAACTCCATTAGGCTACCGAATTTAACCAAGATTTTAATAAGTGCATTCTAAAACTAATACTGATCTTATTACCAGAAGATGCAGACGTTGAGCTAGTGCTGACAACTTATATAGCCTAGCTACAGAATGTGCCGTGCAAGCTGTTGAACCAAAGTCATCACACTGGCTACTTCTGCACTGGGGAATGAACGTTCAGAACAAAATATTGAGTTTTACAATCTTTCTTGTTCTCAAATTAGGAGCATGCATGAGACACACGGACATGAGACAGAACAGACGCAGAAATAGGCAACAACTCCAACCAACGCAGCTTATCAGAGCTGCCGCATAATAATAGCTTCAACAATACATGCAACAGTCTGGACAGAAATAGAGAAATATTAACATAATGCTAAAATATAAACAAAACAATTTCTAGCAAGCACTGACACTGTATGTAGCAAGTCGGTGATCAAAAACGATGATTTGACTGCAAGGATCAGTTGCTGTGTGTGAGACGTCTAAAGCAGCAGCGACGCGGTCTGCTGAAATAAACCAGACGCTGCTCACTGCAAATACATAGTCAATGGACAACAGTTAATTACTCAATCAGTTAATTTCATTAATTATTTACTTACTTACTTGATAGATCAATTATTTATATTAAATAAACAAACTCAGTCGACGACACTCGATCAACACACCAATCAAACAATCATTCAATCAATCGTACCATCGATCAATTATTTCATTAACTAATTAATTCATTACTTCAATAGTTAACTAATAATACAAGAAATTTGAGCTAATGCTCACGAGACACGCGAAAGCCTATAGCAGTTGCGGTTCAGTAGCTTAGCTAAAAATTGGGATGTTCACGCTAACTTAATATACAAATACCAAATTCTCTATCTCAATCACATAACGATAGTTCCGTGGTGCCACCTTGTGAATGATATAGACTTGTGTCACAGCCCAAAATCGCCAAAAAATCCATAAAACCCTCTATTTTGGTGTTCAAGGTCATCGAATTCGGTACCAATCGAGAGCCAGTGTACGACTTCCTATTAGTGATTAATAGTAACCTAAGCCCTATCTCGCACCGTTAGTGAGATACAGCGACTTACTGGCCAAAAATCGCAAATTTGGCCCACCCCCCTCTCATTTAGCGCCCTCGTTCAGGGTGAACCCCTTCGAATTTATGGAAAAGCTTTACGGTTTCTGAAACTAGAGTCTTCCATGCAGCCGATGGTGAAGATTTGGTGATCCTATCTTGCACCGTTTTTGACTGATCCACCCGTGTGACAGACAGACAGATGGACAGACAGATGGACAGACAGAATTGCGATGGCTAAGATGCGCTGAAAGCAGTAGCTGCTTTTGTGCATAAAAATATATTAAATTAATAACTTAATTAGTTAAGTAATTAACTAATAAATACACTACACACCACAGCTGCAGTGCATACATTATGTTGACTGACAGGTAAAGGAGAATGCAACAGACACTAACTAAATACAGTCATTTACAGTCATTAAAGCTTCTCCATAAATTCGAAGGGGTTCACCCTGAACGAGGGCGCTAAATGAGTCACTAACTAATTCAGTAATTTATTCATTAATCAATAAATTAAGCACAGCATATGCGAGAAGTGCAGACATTTGGTTGAAAACTGTAGCAGGCAATGCATCAGTTTGTCAGTGACGGTGAACAGTATCAAAGGCGATGACGTCATTAGTGATGTAATAACCGATGCTGAAAGATGCCACGCTCGCTGCGGAAACTTCACCGAAACTCTTTTCAATTCCTACAGTAGTAAAATAAGCAACATCTTGCTGACGATTCAATACCAATAACGATATCACATTAACCGTATATATAAATAAATACATGAATAAATAGAATATCAGACTGGCTTCTAAGCAAACTGATCATCAACCAAACTCAGAAATTTAACAGCAAAATTATTGGCATTAACAGTATGTTAAAAGTTCAGTTAAAAACAGATTTGGATAGCACCATACAAACCATGACAAGAAACAAAGGTGCTTCCTGCGTTAAAATTAGAACTCATCACTGTACAGGTAATGGTACTTACTAACAAATATAGTGTAAAGTATTACCTATTCTATTTAAACTGCATTATACTTTTGTCTAATAGTAAGATCTTTGTTAGAATTAGTTTAAAGTTTTTATGGTAAATCTCCAACCATAATGTTAGTGAATAAACTCAACTAAGCTCAGGTCACTATCGAGTGGTTACTAGTTGAATGGGTGACCATCTCAGTATATAACCAATGCCAACATCAACTCAGCCTTCCATCCCTCTGGGGTAAATAAATCCAGTACCAACCTGCCTAGCTGGGTAGTTAAGGCGGGGCTTGTTCACCAGTGTCGGGTGGCAGGTAACACTGCGTGATCCCATATGGCAGGTGACGCTCCGTAGAGCTGAAATGGGTTTCCAATGAAAAGCTATAGCCTTTAAACGTTATAATGAATGGCATTTATTCTGCATATGATGCAGTCTTCTTGCTTGGATACCGCAATGAATTTCATTTAACGTATGACATAATGGTTGGTTGCTGACTCACTGATGGCAAGCCAGCGCAGGCGTCAAGTGTATCGCTGGCTGACAGCAGAGAACACATTCTGGACACTATTTGCTTCACTTCATCTATCACCTGTCATCAATAATGAGACAGGCAAACATGCAGTTAGGCAAAACATATTCAGATTGTATTTTGTCACTTTTCAACTAGAGTTGTCAAATTAACGCATTAATTAATGCGTTAATGTGTTAAAAAATTAACGTGCATTAAAAAAATTAATGCACATAAATAAATTTATGTTAATTAACCAAATTTACTAAATTCCGCAAACCAAAAGTTCCAGTATTTCATTAAACTGCGGTTATTTAACAATTGAATTCAATGAATTCAAGTAACTAAACTGTAGTTGCCGTTTAATCATTACTGTAAACAAATAATTATTTAAATATTTAATGTACAGATCTCTAGTTGATTATGCGTTTAAAAATGTGTTTTTAACTTTCTATATTCTACAGGCAGGGCCCCCCAAATGTCGCGGGGCCCAGGAAAACTTACCCCCTACTCTCCCTCTTGACGGGCCTGGGTGCATTAATAATGTGCTAATTAATGCGTTTAATTAATGCATTAAAAATTAACGCAGTGCGTTAACGCGCTGAAAAAGTTGACAATTCAACAGCTCTATTTTCAACATAGTCTTTTGCAAGCAAAATGCGCTTGGTCCAGCATTTCTCCAAAGCTCAGACTCCATTGCAGATAAAATTTTGACCTAAGTCTTCCAGCTAGCAATTTGCCATGCAGATTATGAGAGGCATTCAGCAAGTTTGTAGTCTGACATAGATGGACGGGACAAATATCAGCGACATTGTCTCCTCACTGATCAGTATCATCTAGTGCTGCAATACTGCACAACTTATTATTGGGCTATAATTGAAATACATAAAAGGACACACATTTGCTGACGACAGGGACATAGTCTGGAGAGCACATTGTTAGCTAAAAGACCAAAGTCAAAAGTTATTTTACAACAAAATCCAAGAGTTGGGGAACACTGGACCAAGCGCATTTTCAGTTGCAGAAAAGTATGTTAAAAGCAGCAAAATATGGTGCATATCTCTTTTGATTAACTATGTCAATTTACGGACTACCTGAATGCACCTTATACACGTACTATAGCAGACATCATCTGTCCAACAGTGAACACATGTATTCCCCACACTTACTTACTTATTTAACATGTTAGTCCACATCATAAACAATGAATTACCATCAGTAATACAAAAGTTTCAGAAACTACGGGTACGTAAATAACAGTTCAGCAGCAATGACCTGTTCAGTAGGTGCAGAGATGATAGGATATGATTGTTCCAGCTGATCTAACTGCTGACACGCTATCTGATTGAGAAGACCCACTGAAACATACAACAAAAAACATTACTGTTTATAACAAAAAAGACTAATGAAAGAAAGAAAGAAATCTTAATAAAACAAAGTGACAGGTAATCCCTACTAAGTGGCATCATTACATTATTATGCCAGCAAGGCAGCATATCATGCTTACATATAAAACACACGTACAAAGATAAAATACATGCAAGATAACATACAGTACAGTATAATATGCAAACTAAAATCGCAGTAAAACACAACGTGCAAAATTGTCCCAAACCATATCTTTAAGTCTACCAGGTGCAAAGCTGTGACAGACAGTTCAACACTGACTCTGTGGTTCAAGTCGATACAGCAGAGGTTTAGTCGTTGATGCAGCGACTCTGACACCAAACTCTGCAGTCTCACACGCCAACCGGACGACGTTATTGCTCAGCTTGTTGTGTGTGTAGAAAGCCGAAAGTTGATTCAGTGTTGACAAGACGACTGGTAAACTACAGAGCCGTGACAGAAACTGTGTCTCCTCTACCATGTTTACACCAGACATATCTCAGCTGTGCTGCTGCAATGCATAATCACAGACACATAAGACACAGGGCTAGAATTGTAAATGAACGAAACTACTCTAACATCATTATAGTAATGTCAAGTGTTGCAGTCTCGCAGTAAATTAGCAACAAAAGTTCCAGTGAACGAAGATTCCAAGGAATAAATAGTTAAACTTTGTTCTCAAGAACGGAAGTTCTTGGAAATGAAAGTTCCCTAGATTAGCAATAATTGTTAAACAACACACACAAAAGAATGAGTGAGTGAGTAAGGTTTAATGTCCCACCCCACACAGTATAGGTAATTTCAGGGACAGGTACATATAACAGGAGGAATCACTGCACAAACTAATACTGATGGGAATTCCTTACTAGATTCCATCACCTCGTAGGCTTTGGTACCATCCTCCAGAAGCCAGCTGTCTGCTATATATTATGTCTGTAAAAGTGCACAGTCCACTGCCACAATATCCAGCAGCAAACTGGCAATTATCATCCAGATCCAGCTAATGTACATCAGCCATGTGTATAGCATAAGCATAAGGTCCGTCCAGTAACGTAGCGACTACGAGCGACTCGTTGCCGCTACGCTACTGGACTCTTGGCTACGACAAGACAGCTACGCTACCAGCCTCTACAAGCATATTGTAGCATGAAAATTTTACTCTGCGTTAAAGCCCTAGGCCAACATCCGGGCTTCTGGACGTATCAGTTTTTGGATGACAGAACGATTACAATTATATTTTGTAGCACTCAACGAGAAGAGTTCACTGGTGAAATATGAAGGTGGTCTAAATTAGTGTAACTGTACCTTGGACGACAATTGAAAAATCACTCTAAATGTGTCATTGTACAGTATAAAATAACATTAACGCAAAATCATTTGCGTAATTACTATTTTTACTCGAAATTCACCAATTACAACAAACAACAGTCATCTTCAGTGGACAAATATGACGTCACGTTTGTCTGCGCTAACCGCTAACGCAGATTGTTGTCTGACGAAAAATCGTAGCGGCTGGCAGCGTATCGCAGCCGAAATCTCGTAGCCGCTACGTTGCCGACGCGCCTATATACTTTAGTTAGAGAGGGGTGGTCGTGGTCTCTCTTTTTCAACAAATACCGGTGTTAAATTACCAAAGTAACGTGTATTAAATTTTAAACAAACCTAAAACTCCAGCAAACACCACAAAACATGTAATCCAATCGCTAAAAACTAACTAATAACGAATAAGAACAAAACTACGCTTACAAAAAAGAAAAACAAATCATATGATTAGTGTCAACAACACAGCAAGTAAGCAACAAAATGAACAAATTCACCGCTTTTATATACGGACGCAGGCTTAAACTTGTTTCGTTTTTGAGATAACTGACAGCTCTAATCAAGGAATTTACTATTTTCAGCACTTGGGACAAACCTCGCTTTCTCACCGGTTGCAATGTCTTTATTGTACTTTATGCAGCTAGGAGAATTGTAAAGTTCGCCGGTCCCCTCGCCCCTGCTACTGCTTCTACTACTGCTTCTACGCTCCGTGCATCTGCTAACGGGGCACCAGTCACTTCCGGTTCCCGATTATCTGACATGGCTCCTTGCTTAGTGGTGGAGGAGACCGACCCTTTACAGATATCTAACTTAACAGCGGGTTCGCGGGGTAATCTACCCCTGGCCC
>Ga0209367_1002311_pt1 | contig 25040 bp, 15 predicted proteins | sample WorMetLIZISLAND2_FD_187412 | JGI IMG/M metagenome (GOLD analysis project Ga0209367, IMG submission 187412) | Marine gutless worms symbiont microbial communities from Max Planck institute for Marine Microbiology, Germany - Olavius geniculatus... ... | reverse complement strand
CCTACATATACGAAACGTGGTAGGAAGGGTCCCTGGGACACCAGCACCCCTGAACCAATTACAAGGTCAAGGGGTCAGAGGTCAAGGTCAGGGCGGCTAATTGCGTTGTTTGCAAAAAATCCCCATAACTTCGCTGCCTGTTGTCCGATCAACTTCATATTTGACAGGTGGCGTAAGGATCCCTTGCCGCCTTGCCCCGGGTGCCCTCGTTGCCATGGCAACGGCCGTTCCCTCCGTCTGTCCGTACTCAGCTGCAAGGACGGCCCCATAGTGGGCGGCCCCTCAACGGCCGCACCCTCTTGTTGTTACTGAGTTTTTGTTGTTTGTTTGCTACTTTGCGGTTGTTTGATAAATAGTATTGCCACTGCAGCCATACTGATAATTCTACGTGGCCATTTACTTTTTTGTGTCTACTTGTAGTATTCTGCGTTTGTAATACGCACATACGTACGTGTTTGTATTAAAGCGCAGATTCCAAACTGTGGTCTTAAGGCCCACAAATTCTTTCATATCACTCCAAAATATTTAAGCCATCTCTAAAGCGCAGTTTTAGCTGTATGTTATTATGAACAGTTTTTCTCAGTTAAACTCTGAAAGCAAATTAAAAATTGCAGAAACATTTTGAGGGTCCAGTAAAAATTTTTGCTGATACATGTTTAGGGCCGTCTCCGGAAGCACAGAACTCTTTTTGGGCTTAACCATTCCGCCACCACGCCGCCATTTTGACTGCATTATGTTTGGTGTGATACATTACTTTGCTGTCGTAAAAGTCTTTTACGTGCTGCTACCGCTGCTGGTGATGATGATGATGAGGAGGATGACATGTAATGAAGCTGATGTTGGTGTGATAGTTGGCTGCCGAACGTGGTGCACGGTGCACTGTTACTGATGCCTTCACTGCACATTCGTTACGTCTACGTCGCCATCTTGCAGCTGATGGTGAGAGCTGGACCTCTCATGCAGTTGTTATATTGCTGTCCAGCCATCGTGTAGGCCGCATTACATCCATCTGTGCATCTGTCTGTCTGTCTGTTCATCTCTTCTGTATGAGCTCCTGACCGAAAAACAAACATATGTGGACAAAAATGCATTACTTCTTATTTTGAAAGGTTAAAGGTTAAAGGTGGTGCTACAGCTTTTAATGAAAGCCATTTCAGAGCTACAGAGCGTCATCTGCTGTATAGGATCCCACAGTGTTACCTGCCACCCGACACAGGTGAACATGCCCCGCCTTAACCCCAGCCAGATAGGCCGGTACTCGATTTACCTACTCTGGATGGTTGGAAGGCTGAGTTGACCTAGGCGGCTGGTTACATACCGAGATGGTTTACCTGCCCATGGGTATCACTTATCCAAGTACGAACCCGGACCGGCATAGGTTAACTTCGTTGATCAAACGCAATGTGTTACCAGTACGCCACGTCACCAACCTTTGGTTAACGATCAAGGTTACTGGGTGTGAAACTTTGAGAAACTGACACCGCATGTCTTGCAGGTCATGGTATTAATTCACTCTTGACACCTGAAACGCCCAGTAGCTGGACAGAGAGCAGCGTATTAAATGGCTTGCGGTTATGGGATGAGTATTTCACCATACAGCTGGCATATTTCCCTTGCAGTGGATATTTCATCCTAGAGGGATGGGTGTTTCACTATACAGTGATGTGTCTCACTTTACAAGAGATATTTCATCTTGCAGCGATTGGTATTTCACCCTGTGGGGATATTTAACCATACAGAGGGTATATTTCACCTTACAGTCTGGCTTGATGGTGTAGCAGTAGCATGTCGGACTGATGACCACGAGGTTGCTGATTCAGCTCTCACTCAGTGCACTGCCAGATGACAAACAACCTTGGGCAAGTTGTTCACACACGTGTGCCTCTTTTCACCAAGCAGTATAATTTGGTACTGGCCAAAGGGCGGCGATGCTTTGCAGCTGGGAAGGTAACTATAGGTCTGGCGTTGCACTGGCCATGCGTCACAGACTCAGTGGTCTATCCACCTATGGGCTCAATGGCCAGAGAAAGGGAGATTAGCACCTCATTGATGCCCCTTGTGGGGTATAGCACCCTTTCTACAGGGGTATTTCACCTTGGAGTGATGGGTGTTTCACCCTTGCATTTTGCTATAAAGAGTGGGTATTTCGCGCTGCCTTGAGTACTGTGCAGTACAATGGTGACTGTGTATGTGCATGATACCGTAAGGCATTGCTGAACCCCATTCAGCCGGTGCTCAACTGTTTAATGTACGACCATGTCAGCTCAGTTTGGCATAACAACAACTCCAGCAGCACAATCAGTCGACGGAGCAGCTCGCTGTCGTCTCCGGTCGCGGAAAGTCTACCAGCGGAAAACCCGCTTCGGGCTTCCCAGCCGTCGATCGACAGGACCTCTTCAACGTTACTGATATTTGGTGACTCGTAGCTCAAACTATTTTCACTGCATACATGAAGTTGTTTGTCTAGGATAACCAGCAGCATTAATCGAAAAATTTTCGGGGCGGGCAAGGGGAGGCGAAATTTTATTTGTAAGCAATTTTGCGTAGATTCAATCACATGGGATCACATGAAGTCTAAAGTGCTGAAAATCATGACTGAAGGCATGTCAGCCCCCTCCCACCAGTTAAGAGATCTGGGGAGTGTTGCACAAGCTTCGCAGCAGGGTTTGGGCAAAGTCCCAGCTGCAAACACATTCTGCGACAAGCAAACGTCTAGAGCTTTGAGGGCAAAAGATGCTCTTACCTCGATATTTTTTTATTGGATGACAGTCACCCTTTTTGCTGCTTCCCAGGGTTCCCCACCCACCCTGGCTAGACATCACTGAAGGCCAGGTTGTTGTCTGTGATATGCTCATTATGAGCAAACTAGTGAACCATGCCTCTCTGAAAATACCCTGCAGCGCCACTGTTGTTACAACATAATGTCAGTGGTATAGTTTTGTTGAGGACACTGTATACTGTCGATTTTAACCTCCCTTTATATGTAATGTGCTGCCCTGCAATTTTGCAAAAAAATCTATGGTTGGTAGCACCTTTTTTATGGTAGTTAGCAATACTTACCAAGCACTGTGTAGTTATCGCTAACTGTCACTTGCAACATGCAATGCAGCACAACTGTAGTGGAAATACATTTTTATATATGTGTATGAGCTGTTGTTTTCTATATTCCTACGTGTAAGCAGCAGCGTCGATAGTTTACAACATTGGAAGGAGCAGAAAGTTGCGATTTTCAGACAGATCCAAATTTCCGCTGTTGGAATTTTGCAGCTGTCTATCGGAAAATTGCAACTATCTATACTCCAACAACACCACCATTAACTAACTGCTACCAACTGTGACTACGTATCAAGCCCTGTTTGACATTCTCACGGTCATTTTAAAGCTTGCATTTGGAATGCTTTCTATGTTTACCGGTACATAACTTAGGTTTATTTATTGTCTTATTCTCTGTGTCTGTCTCTGTCTTGCTCTACATTGTTTTTGTGTGAATAAAGATTATCATATGTTGACTACTTACTTATTCAATTACATATTGCTTGCCACATGCAGGGCAGAGCAGCTGTAATGGAAACAAGCCTTAACGGCGATGTGCTGTGACTAGTACATCGAAAACTGCAAAAATTGCAGAAAGGTGACTGACATTGCCCGCCATTTTGTCAGCAAAGTGCCAAGTGTTCTGCTGAATAATGTCACCTTTTATGATTTGAAAAGAAGTTTCTACGTGTAAATCCTCACCTCTGTTACTCTGTCACTGCACCTGTCTTTCAGTAAAAAACTGGCCGGTTCATGCACCACTTAGCTTATAGAAATCTTTATCATATATGTTGTGTTGTATTATATTGTTTATTTGTGAATGAACTGTGGTAATATTTGCTCTGATGCTACCTGTAACTTGACTTTGTGACCATCCAATGTATCTGCATACATGTATGTATGTTGAGTAATTGATCTTTAAATTTTATCTTCTGGTGAAAGAGTTCTTTGTCAGCAGGGTTAACTGGTGCCAGGAAATGTATTGACTATTGAAACTTGTTATGAATGATTAGTTTTAAACTATCAGAATTGTGGGGCCGTGATAGCGTGTGAAATAAGTGTTGTGCAACATTTTGTGGTCAACAGTACTTATCTGTAAGTAAAGCATTGCAGAAGTGTGTTGTGTTACTTGCATCCATGCGACCACGACGTAATTCTGATTAATTGGGAAGTAGTGTTTGTTAGTTAGGCCTAATTCTAGTTCTAGTTAATTAGCAAGTATGCTAATTAATCAAACTTGTACACTTTCAAATTTCTATATAGTTATTCCTATTGCCATTATTAATTGAAAGTCTTGCGAGTCTATCACTGAATGTTGTTGACAAAGAATACTCACAAAGTGTTGTGGCATATTTAATAACCACTTTGTTGCTAATTGTCCACGGAATGCATTAGTGACAGAATTTTGAAATCCGTTGACATTTGGCGAAGATGTGGACAATAATAGTGGCACATTTTTGGGGGGGGGACACGGTGTACAATTGTTTGCCTGCATCTCTAGAAGAGTTGTAATCGCTGTCATTATACAGAAAATACTTATTTGATTTGTTTTTGTTTGTTTCATGTGTTCATATCAATGTCGCAGTTATGCTCTATGTGTCTTCGGCCCATTTGTCTTTGCCGCAAACTTAAACTACTTTACCAGTTTTAGACAGGGCTGCACTGAAAACAAGTTAATCTTCAAACGCAGGCTTTCGAGTTTTAGCCAACATATATTTCTTATTATGAACATCAAAATATGTTTAGCGATCATCATAATCGTATATTCGTTTAATGTAAAGTTGACAAGCGCAACTTTCAACAACACAAGCACAAGATACATAATAAATCCAAAAACATGCAAACAGAAACATCTCATAGTTTGTCCAAAAGCTAAAAACAATTTTAACGAAACTTACTTTCAAAAACTGTCGTTACTGACAGAACAAATGGGTGAATTTGTGGTTAAAAACAATAAAAAAACAAACAAATCGAGTATCGTAATAAGTTTGTTAGCTAATGACCGTAAATTAAAAGAAAGTTCATCGCCTATAGCCTAAAACAATTAGTATAAAAGGCAGCGATTCGCAATATTCACATTTACGTCAGTTCAGCTGATGTGAATTTTTTACTACTGCGAGTATCAGTTGGTGCGTTACGTTAATACGAATATTTGTACAGCGTACGGACAAGAAAATCATTATCGTTTAGAAATTCAGTTTTATTGATCAGAGTCATTGAGTGAGAGCGGACTTGAAGCTGATATGGTATGATATGGTATATAGTATGATCGCCTTGTTTGCAACATGTCAGAAACATTACATGGTGATTGGTGAAATAAAAAAAGTAATGCTGGGCCTATGCATTATTCAGTAGCGAAATTCGTAAACGTACATACACGGTGTTTCATAAAAAGGCACTTTTTGTTTCTTTTATAACTCTGCCGAATGGGGATCACTGCATGAAATTTTTACCAGATGTAGCTGAAAAAATTCAAAATATTTCAACAAAATATGGCCCTTAGTTAAATATTCTTTGCTAGTTGTGATGTAATGCTGACGTCATAATGTGTCGTGAGTACAAACTGGCTTGTCTCAGCTGGTTCTGCACGTTGCTGCTCTGCTTCAATGGTGAACTTTATCTTGTTTACTGATGAAAAGTGTACGGGGTAGAGTGGAGTTTACTGGGCGCCATAGGAATACATTGCGCGTATTATTTCACATATATACCGTATAACTACCAATAGGGTTAGGATTAGGGTTAGGTGTAGGGTTAGGGTTTAGAGTTAGGGTTAGGTGTATTCCTATGGCGCCCAGTAAACTCCACTCGTCCCAGTGTACGTTGTAGCAGCAGCAAGCACCATGGGGGCGTAAAATCAGGCGTCTCGCAATCCAAATACTCAACCAACTCGCAAGCGGTGCGTGCTGGTGCACTGTCTTTCTGGAAGGTGTAAAAGTCAAGCTTTCCCCACAAGTGTGTGAAAGTGATCGTTTTGGACGTTTTTGTGGCTACAATGGTAAAACTTCAACATTTTGTCGTCAGTGAACCAGATAAAGTTCGCCATCGACAAGGGCAGTTATTTAGCAAGTCTCAGCACCGGTTGCGACAAGCCAGTTTGTACTCGTGGCACACTATAACGTCAGCATTACGTCACAACTAGCAAAGAATATTTAACTAACAGCCATATTTTGTCCAAATATTTTGAATTAGTATTTCCTCAGCTACATCTGGTAAAAGTTTCGTGTAAATTGACTGAATTATGAAAGAAAGAAAAAGGGTGCCTTTTATGAAACACCGTGTAACATTAATAGGCCTAATAGGCTATTAATATCATAAGAATTGTTTTTCCCAAAATGCAAAGTGGTTCAAATTTTTCCGCCGACATCCACTGTTTGTGAATGTTAAATCTGCAGTGACGGGAGTAGGATAAATGAGTGTTAAACGAACTTATGCGCTCCAAGACAGCGGTTTAGCCAACACTTAACCTATTTCACACTGGCCGACAATCACTACTGTCCAGGGTTTGTACATACATCAAAACACTGTTTCTGTATTCCAGGACTCAAAAAACGCGTTTTAATGACTTTCCAGGATAGGGTCCTACACTTAGAACATGGTTGCACGAGGTCAAAAAGTGCCAAAGTACCAAATCAGTTTTCGATGTAACTGCATTACAGCATGAGCAAACAAGCCCCTGGTCATATGGCCAGAAGGCGAAGCCTCCCTAAAGCCAAAGAATCGTAGTTTTTACGCGCGAGTCTTAGCCATCGCAATTCTGTTTGTCTGTTTGTCCGTCCGTCCGTCCGTCCGTCTGTCACACGGGTGGATCAGTCAAAAACGGTGCAAGCTAGATCACCAAATCTTTACCGTCGGCTGCCAGGAAGACTCTAGTTTCAGGAACCGTAAAGGTTTTCCATAAATTCTGAGCAGGTCACCCCGAACGAGGGCGCTAAATGAGAGGGGTGGGAAAAAAATTGCGATTTTTGGCCAATAAGTCGCTGTATCTCAATAACGGTGCGAGATAGGGTCTAGGTTACTATTAATTACTAACAGGAAGTCGTACACTGGCTCTCGATTGCCACCAAATGCACTGACATTGAATGATGACCTTGAACGCTAAAATAGGGGTTTTATGGATTTTTTGGCGATTTCAAACTGCGAGACACATTGCAAGAGCGAATTGCGCCGAAACCAATTGAGATAGACATGGACAAGCTGCGTATAAAATTTTCAGCATTAAACGTAGATTTCGACGGTCCAAGTCTTGATTTTCTGGGTTCAAAGAAACCTGCGCACGAGGGCATCAAAAAGCGGCACCCCCGTAAAAGTCGTTATTTTACCGTTGTTGGCCAGTCTTTCGTGAAAACGGTTACAGATAAGCATGGACATGCTGCTTATCACAACAAGCAGTATTGACGAGCCTTTCGGTCGTATCAACATGAATGACTCTGAAAGACCCTGATGAGCTTCCAAAATAAGGGTTTTTTTATTGGTTTTTGCGATGTTCGGCTGCAGCGCACATTGCAAGAATGAACTGCGACGAAATGACAGGAGATAGACTGACAGTTTGCAAACAGGAACTGCTATAGGCCTAGACTTTCACTCGTCTCGTGAGCATTAGCTCAAATTCCTTGTTTGAAGTCCCGCAGAAGCCGCAAAATTGCATTTTGCATTTTGCAAACGCAGAAAATCCCGGAAAGTAAAATATTCATAGCCAGTATTTTAGTATTCCAGCACTTTTCCACCAGGACTTTCATGAGTGTGCAGGCCTATACGAATCCCCCTGTCTCACTGCATACAGGATTACTATTATTATTATTATTATTATTATTATTATTATTATCGAAACAACACGTAGAAAAATTCCCGTGTTTCTAGCTGCAGTTCGTCCCGATCCCTAAAAATTTACTAGACCTTTCAAATTTTCTGGTACAGTATTTTGATTGCTTTTGCAGTTTTACCGTGCCAAAACAGGTTTGCATCTACTTTGTACTTATAGACCAAGTCAACATGCAAACAGCAACTGCTATAGGCTGTCGCCAGTTTCGTGAGCATTAGCTCAATTTTCTTGTTTTATTTTTATGAGCGGTTGCGTAATATTACGGCGAAAATGTCGCGAAATAGTAATTTTAAACAAGAAATTTAAGCTAATGCTCACGAGACGCGCGAAAGCCTATAGCAGTTCCCCTTAGCTGAAAATTAGGGTGTTCAGGTTAAGTTAATATAAAATACCAAATTCTCCATTTGGATCGCATAACGATAGTACCGTGGCGCCACCTTGTGAATGATATAGACTTGTGTCGCAGCCCGAAATCGCCAGAATAATCAATAAAACCCTCTATTTTGGCGTTTAAGGTCATTCAAGGTCATTGAATTTGGCGCCAATCGAGAGCCAGTGTACGACTTCCTATTAGTGATTAATAGTAATCTAGGCCTTATCTCGCACCGTTACTGAGATACAGCGACTTATTGGCCAAAAATCGCAAAATTTTGCCCACCCGCTCTCATTTAGCGCCCTCGTTCAGGATGACCCCCTTCGCATTTATGGAAAACCTTTACGGTTCCTGAAACTAGAGTCTTCCAGGCAGCCGACGGTAAAGATTTGGTGATCTAGCTTGCACCGTTTTTGACTGATCCACTCGTGTGACGGACGGACAGACGGACAGAATTGCGATGGCCAAGACGCGCTGAAAGCAGTAGCTGCATTCGCGCGTAAAAATAATATATATTTCCTTTGTTGTCACTTTTCTATCGTTAGACTGCAACTGGGAGCATTGGAATTTTTTTAGGTTTAGGTGGTGTGGTGTGGACAGGGCTGGAAAATTGGTCCGAAAAAATCTTAGGTTTTTAGGTTTTGAAATAAAGTTTTAAAATCTCAAAAGTTTATTTTTTATTTTTTTTGCTTTGTTGTAAAATTTATTACACGTCATATTTTATTTCATATTTTAATCTTAATTTTGAGCTATAATTGCCATTCACTCATATCTCATAAGAGTGTGTTTAAGACGCTTTTCCTGGGTCGTAATTTTTGGCATTGAACACTAAACCAGAAAAACCGTTAGAAGCTATGAAAACCTTTTAAAAACCTTCAATCTTTTTAAAAAGTAAAAAAAAATACTTGAAAATCTAGATTTTTCTAGCCCTGGGTGCGTATGCAAGCACTAGGCAGCACGAATGTTATCTTGGAGTGCGTCATTCAGGATAGAACTCGGTCGCGACCGAGGATGGCATGACAGTTGGGACAGACGTGCGTCGTGTCCTTCAACGTATCCAAAACAAGCGGAATCCAAGTGCAACACCAGAACCTGTCCAGTATAAATAATACATTAGGCCTAGTAAGAGAGTAAAATCCAGTGTTATACACTTCACACATGCACTATTTTTATCAAAAGAATAAGATTATAAGAAGGGAGAGGATATTTATCCGGTCATTTACGTAAATTTTTTCATAACATTAATTTTGTCAACGTGGACCTACTTTGGCTTCCTATAGCCCAAATTCCATTACGCCTTTCTTCCCCTTTCGTTTCCCTTGCCCTTTCCACTTCCCCTTTTTCCTTTTCCTTCTTTTCCTTTCCCCTTTCCCTTTCCCTTTCTTTACCTTTCGCTTCCCTTTTCTTTTACCTTTCCTTTTCTTTCCTTCCCCCTTTCCTTCCCCTTTCCCCTTCCTCTTTCTCGTTTCCTATCCCCCTTTTTCCTTTTTCTTTTTCCTTACCCTTTCCTCTTTCCCTTTTCCTTTCCGTTTCCTTTTCCCTTACCCATTCTCTTCCCCCTTTTTCCTTTCCCTTTTCATTTACCTTCCCCTTCACTTTACCTTCCATTCTTTTTATCCTTCCCCTTTCCTTTCGGGAAAACATTCTCGCGGGGCCCCCAAACATTTTTACGGTTCCCCTTTGGGAAGAAAATTTTTGAATTTTACTTTTCAAAATGGTACATTCTGGCGTACTTTATATTTCAGGCCGACGGTGGAGCCCCAGACGTCGCTGGGCCCGGGGTAGCTAACCCCCCCTACCCTAACCTCTTGACGGGCCTGATCATGAGTCGAATGGTCACGTGACCGATGACGTCACGTAACCCCAAAAGGTCAAACTCGTGACCCCGTCATATTTGAGGCGCCATATCTCCGTAACGGTGCCAGATAGACGCATGGTTACTATGGAGCACGGATAGGAAATCGACCCCCTGGACTTTTTATAGTAAAACGCTAGTGACGAATCGAACGGTCTCGTAACTGACAATGTTTATTGTTTAGTTAAAATAATACAATTGCTGTACAATTTGAAATTAAACTGTTTGATTTTTTTTCTACCGGTCTAAACAGCTCATTGATTATATTTATATGGGAATATACTGTAAACTGTCGAAATGCATTGGACAGACTCTGTGTTCATATGAACATTATCTTGTTGTGAGAGAAATTTGCAAAACCTGCGTCTGATATTTGCGTTTCTTGTTTACGACCGTCGACCTGCGTGTCACCTCGCGCGACGTGTGACAGGACTTACTTATAGACCTACTAGCGTTAATTGTAGCATTCCAGAGCAGCGTTTAAAGCTGTGCGGGTACAGCAATTTCGGCTACCCGACCCAACCCGACTCGTAGCACGTTACCCGTACTCGACCCGTAGGCCTATCCGTAAAGCTGTACCCGTACTCGTACCCGCGGGTACGGACATACCCGTACTTTACCCGTGCACACCAAATGCCCGACAGTCTACATTGGCGCTGAGAAATGGTAGTCGCTCTAACCTCTCCCACTCGATCTCCTCCTTGCTTTCTCTTTCACTTCGCCACTCCTTTCTTTCGACTAAAACTCCAGCTTGGGTTTAGGTAAGCGCATCGTTATGGATGCAGTCAGTGAATATGTTCAACATGATGTGCCATGGGATATGCTGTATGCAGATGATCTGATTATTGCAGCTGTCTCGTCGGCCAAACTCCAGGAAAGGTTTGGTGAATGGCAGGAGGCTCTGGAAAGAAAAGGCCTTAAAGTAAATGCAGACAAAACGGAGACTATGGTGTGTGCAAGGACAGCAGAGTCACTCCAGATTACGGATAAAAATGGGAAAGCTCTGAAACAAGTGGAAAATTTCAAGTACCTGGGTTCAGTAATCCATGCCCAAAAAGGAAATGAGGAAGACATCACAGCTAGAATTGCCGCAGCATGGAAATAATGGAAAAAGCTATCAGGTGTGTTATGTGATCGAAGGATGCCCGTTGATGTTAAAGGGAAAGTATACAGAACAATGGTAAGGCCAGTATTTATCTATGGTTCAGAAACATGGACATTGAAAAGGCGTGAAGAAGAACGTTTAAAGAGAACCGAAATGAAAATGCTAAGATGGATTCTTGGCTTCACGTTGAAAGACAAGAAAATGAATGACGATATCCCCCGCATCCTCGGAGTAGCGTGCATCACGGACAAAGTACGGGAGGCCAGGTTGAGATGGTTTGGGCATGTGCAACGCCGAGAAGAGGAGGATTGTGTCAGGAGAATCTTGGAGGCAGACGTACGTGGACAACGGAGTAGGGAAGACAGAGAAAAAGGTGGATCGGCGTCGTAAAGTACAACATGGAGGACTTGCGGGTCGACCTGATGGACGTGGAGAATAGAGCCGAGTGGAGACGGAGAAACGTGTGGCTGACCCCTCACCTGAGGGATTTAAACCAGCCTGAAGGAGAGAGAGAGATGTCGTAGTTAGAAATGCATGGACTGCCATGGAAATTGATAAAAAGCGGTATTATTGTTTATTAATTATTACTTTTTTACGTAAACGTAGCCACAAAGCAGAGTCGGGAGGAACGAACTGGGGCCCGAAAGCTCAAACACAAGGCTAGAGGCCGAGAACATGGGCGAGCTTTTGGAGGAACGAAGCCAGTTTAGGCCGGAGCCCGAATTCAAACGTTTTTGGGCATTAAAAAGCCATAAAGTTCATATAGCGGGTATAAAGTTTGTTAATTTTTTTTCACAAATTTATAATGCAATGAATTGTCAAGGCACAAGGCAAAACAAAGGACGACTTTTGGCATATTGGGGGCATGGCCCTAAATCCGCCTCCGCTTATGGACGTCATTTAAAATGGCCGGAGTAATCATGACTAGGTGGCTTGGTTGGGTAACGGTAGGGTGTCGGACTTGCGATCGACAGGTTGTGGGTTCGACTCTCGGTCGGGTCATTATGAAGTGGTAACTACTTGGATGGGTGACTGTCTGCAGACGGTAAGCCATATCGGTATATAACTAGCACCAAAGTCAACTCAGCCTTTTATCCCTATAGGGTAGATAAATCGAGTATCGGCCTGTCTGGCTGGGGTTATGGCGGACGCGTTCACCTGAGTCTGGGGGCAAGTAACACTGTGTGATCCCCTATAGCAGGTGACGCTCCGTAGCTCTGTGACGGGTTTATACACCACCTTTTAACCACATACCAACTAGCGAGCAAGTCAGTGACGTTGTCACCAGATGTGCTCAGTCAACGTGGCAATTACACATTATCTGCTTAAGTTAAATTGGCTTATCATGTTTATTTTGATTTAATGACAAAGGGCCGCAGACACTAACATGCCACAATAAAATAACAGTATACATCAATGAATGTCACTGATAACACAATACAACAATAGGTGTACTAGAAAAAGTAAACTTTGCAATAACTAGCCAAGAATGTGGAAGTAATAGATCGTTTAAAGCTATTTAAATTAGAAAAGTCAGTATTGTCAGCTGGCAAGTTATGTGGTGCCTTATTATTAATTTACAGGTATATTCGTATTTTACCCGACCCGTACTGTCGTACCCGTACCCTTGGGTACGGGTATACCCGCACAGCCCTAGCAGCGTTCCGTTAACATAGCGTGCATGGAACTGTGTCACCTCTGATAAATCGTTTTCTCTTCGTGAGTGGAAGTCGGACGCTGGGCTTCCATAAGGTCGGCTTTCCATAGCGACAGCTGGACTCCTGGACACCATATACGACCACTATGTAGGCCTACTTTTTATAGGCCTATATCACTGCGAGAAAATCTTATAAGCTATTCATCGACGAAATTCTGGGTTTGTAGTTCACTGCTCGAGCTGTAGTTTCGCTAAACATTAGGCTATGATAAGACTCCGGACCAAAATGTACGCGGTCTAGCCTAGGAGTTGCATGATTACCCTAAAACTTCTAGTTAAAGCCCCGGGCGTTTATTTGTACATTTGACAAAAAACCTCGGCGTTTAGGCCTAATAGAGACCAGGCGCTTATTGGAGTCCCGGCGTTTATTTCTATCTTTTAAAAATGGCAAAATACAGGTACCCGCCAGTCAGAGAAATAAATGCTTATAATTTTATGACCCCTCCCCAAAACTTCAAATCTTGTCAACGGGCAACGGCATTCATTCTTGCGCACCTATCGAATGTCCATTAAACTAACCACCCAGTATCGTCGCCATGCATGAGGCCCACACCGGGCGTATTCTAGAGCATCCAACTTACAATACATTCGAACACTGCACAGCACCCACCCGTCATAGTGAAGTGACCTCTTACGACTGGCCTCTGTAATTCGAAGATCTCGACTTGTCTCGTTTGTCTCTACTAGAGATATATGTAAAAAAAACTTACCAGTTTAAAAATGTGTGTAAGAACGATGTGATGATGTTAGTCCTCTAAAACAGCAAAAATCATTTTGGTAACTCTTGATGGAGCTGTGTATATGGCGACCGTACAAGCTGACTCTAGTTGGTAATTACTAACAGCTTCGTTTGATGCTTGTTGGAGACCCGGCGAATATTAGAAGTTATACGGTAAACCAAAACATGCAGCATTGCGTAAATTTGTCCACAGTGTGAAAACCGGCTGTAAGTTAATTACCAGTGAAATACACCGGTAATTAGCCCTAACTTGTTAGTAATTTACCCGTAAGTCACTTACCCAAATATGCAGAGACATCCGGCGGCGAGCCAGGCGAATAATCCAATGTCATGGTGGACCGTGGTGATGATCAGTTGGTGACAGAAAGGACATGTCATCTGGACGGGATGTTTGCCCAAACGCGTACCCAGCGGAGCACCGGCCACAATTTGCACAGCTGTATACATCCATGTATACAAATGCGTATACAATGCGCCTTGTCGACCAGCGTTGGATAAAATACTTTCAAACGTATTTAGAGTACAATCGCCTAAAAGTAGGCCTATTTGCTTAACATTAGGCACTGAATTAAAATTAATTAAAAACCAATATAGTAGAAAACCAAAGAATATCGTTCAAAATTTGAACGGCCGTGTGTTATTGGTCTGTTTTACTCTGTTATATACCACTGCGGACGAAGTGTTGGAAATAGAGAGTATGACTATGAGTGCGTCTGTGGAATAAAATAATGTTCTGTTGAAGTTTCCCAGGTCAAAGGTAAATTCAATCGCACTCGCTGCAGCCTGGCCATCGCTCCGTGGATATGCGCCATGAGTACTAGCGATAGCGGTGACGTAAACAAGCACGCAGCGCGATGCACTAGCGCCGTATATAGGTCTATGTGGTCACCCCGCAGTGTAAACTGGTGTCTGGTTAAGGGCTAAGAATTAAGGAAACAGAGATCAGCGCCGCTTCATGGGCCTTATGGCAGGGAAAACAAAAAAATGAGCTAATGCTCAAGAGACGCGCAAGAGCTTATAGCAATTCCTGTTCGCAAACTGTCAGTCTAAATCCAGCAATTTCGTCGCAATTGATTCTTGAAGTCTGCGCTGCAGCCGAACATCGCCAAAAAACCAATAGAACCCCTTGTTTTTTGAAATTCAAGGTCTTTCAAAGTCATCGATGTTGACAGGACTAAAGAGCTCGTCGCTAGTGCTTGTTGTGATAGGCAGCATACCCATGGTGATCTGCAACCATTTTCACGAAAGACTGGCCAACAATGGTAAAATAATGACTTTTACGGGAATACCGCTCTTTGATGCCCTCGTGCGCAAGTTTCCTCGAACCTAAAAAATCGAGACTTGAAGCGTCGGAATTACGTTTAATGCTGAAAATTTTATGTGCAGCTTGTTTTTTGTCTATCTCAATTGATTTCGGCGCAATTCGCTCTTGAAATATGTCTCGCAGCCCGAAATAACTAAAAATTTATAAAAATCCCCTATTTTGGCGTTCAAGGTTATCCAAGGTCATTGAATTCGGTGCCAATCGAGAGCCAGTGTACGACTTCCTATTAGTAGCCTGAGCTCTATCCTGCACCGTTTCTGAGATATGGCGACTTATTGGCTGAAAATCGCAAATTTTTCCTACCCCCTCCGTTTAGCGCCCATGCGCGGGGTGACCCTTTTCGAATTTATGGAAAAGCTTTACTGTTCCTGAAACTAGAGTTTTCCAGACAGCCGACGGTGAAGATTTGATGATTCTAGCTTGCACCGTTTTTGACTGATCCACCCGCGTGTGACAGACGGACGGACAAACAGACAGACGAACAGAGAGACAGAATTGCAGTGGCTAAGACGCGCTAAATCAGTACAGCTGCTTTCGCGCGTAAAAACTTAACGCTTTTCCGAAAAGTCGGTAGTTCGGTGAATGCGTTGCCGCTTTAGCTGCATGCATGGCCGTGGTGTGCTTAGAAACTTAGAACGTGTACAGGGTGTGCCAAAAAGTGATACCTATTTGTTGTTTGAATTTCCCTTTTTGTTATATGTAGCCTATTATTTGCAATTAGCCTGTGATTTTCAAAAACGACGTCGTTGTTTGACTGCCGATGTAAAAAATGTTTTTGGAACAAATAATTGTAGGCTACTTTTGTTACTGTGGCCGGATTTGCAATTTTTACCATTTTTAACGGTGATAGCAAATGTTGAAACGTTAAAGACTTTAAATCGTTCAAATTAACAGTATAAATAACCAGTTTCTGCAGCGCATATGGCATTAGATTGACGTCGTTGAAAATGATGCCAACCTTGGGAAAAACCAGAAAAAAAATTTAAAAAAATTTTTTTTGATAGACATGGCCTGGCTTACGTTGCTGAACAACAACAGGTTGCTGTGGATGTGGTGGCGGTACCGACATGTCTGTAGCTTGCTTGGCATATATTTCACTTCTGTACACAAAAATACATACGGTGAAATAATTTTTTTAAAAACGTTAAAATGTTTATCACATCTATTACATTTATGAAGTGATATAAGACACTGACGTCAGCGGCGTCGTGGGTTGAAAAAGTAGTCGGGGCATATAGTTGCAATTTTCAGACAGACACTTACTACAAATTTTTGACAAGATGCTCAAAATTTCAATCTGGACCCTACACAAATGATAAATTTACCTAAAGTCAAGATTTTTAGGCTCAGGTCTTGCACTTTTGGACAAAAATTTTGTGACAAAATGAAGATTTTTCGACAATTTTCCGATAGCCAAAATTTTTAAGAAAGAGGAGTAATTGCCCCCTGCCTCCCCTTTCTGCCAGTCCGCCACTGACTGATGTTGATCCTTATTGCGCGTTCGACTTTTGCACACACCTGCATCGCGCCGCGAACGTTTGCTAAGTACCGCCCGCGGAAACGACGGCATTATTGTTTTTTTTTGCATCGTCGTTGAGTCTTTACGCGCGACAGCAGAATGCTTCGCGCGTTTTAGCCATAGTCTAGGCGTCTGTCCGTCCTTCTGTCAGTCTGTCACACTCGTGATCTGTAGCAAAACGGTGCAAGCGATCACGAGATTTTTTTACTATGGACTGCCCCAAGAACTGTAGTTTTTTGTGACGAAATTTCATGTTCTTGTGTGAGGGGGTTCCCATCGAAAGAAAGCGTCAAAGAGGGGTACCCCCTCTAAAAAGACGTTATTTTGCCGCTGTTGGCTCGTATAGTGTAAAAACGGCAGATAGGTACAGACATATTGATTATCATAACAAGCACTGGTCACGGGCTTTTTAGTTTTATTAACATCCATGACTTTGAACGATCTTGAGCTTCCAGAAGTGAGTTTTTAGCGAATTTTTCGCAATTTATAGCTGCAGCGCACATTTCAAAAGTGAATTGTGCCAAAATGGCTGGAGAAGTGGAGATAGACCAATACAACGTGCATATAAATTTTTTTGCATCAAACGTAAATTTTAGTATTCTCAAGTCCCGACTTTTTAGATTCAAGAACGCCTGCGTACGCAAGCATCAAAGAGGGGTACCCCGCTAAAAGTGGTTATTTTATCGATATTGGCTCGTCTAGCGTGCATGAAAACAGTTGCCGATAGACATAGAGAATGCTGGTTATCATAACAAATACTGGTGACGAGCTTTTCTGGAATATGTACCTCGATGACCTTGAACGATCTTGAGCCCTCAAAATAATGAAGTTTAGTGAATTTTTCGCGATTTCACGCTGCGACATACATTTTAAAAGTGAATTGCGCCGAAATGGCTGGAGATAGACCAAGGGAACCTGTGTATGTAATTTTCAGCATCAAACGTAGGTTTTAGTTGTTTAAGTCCAGGCCACGTAAGTTCAAGGAGGTTTGCGCACACGAGCATCAAAGAGGGGTACCCCTCTAAAAAGTAGTTATTTTATTGACATTGATTCGTCTAACGTGAAAACAGTTGCAGATAGGCATAGATATGCTGCACAAGTACTGGTGACGAGCTTTTTATCTTTATTAACATCGATGACCTTGAATAACCTTGAACCTACAAAATAAGGTGTTTTAGTGTTTTTGTTACGATTTTTGGCTGCGGTGCACACGTCAAGGGAAAATTTCGACGAAATGCCTGGAGATAGACCCAAGATAATGTGCGAACAGGCTGTCGCGCGTCTCATGAGCTTTGCTCATATTACTTGTTTTTGTTAACACGATAACTCATAAACCGCTACATGTAGCTTGATGAAATTTTGCGCGAACATATATCTTGACAACTTCTTAAAGCCTATTTAACGTCAGTTGTAAGTCACAGGTCCAGGTCACATGGCTTTTTTGCGTTCGTGATATTGCGGCTGCCGGCGGGTAGTACTTAGCCTCTACCAAGGATTAACATTTTTTTTGTTCCAACATAATTATTTTACACAGCTGCATGGTTTGATTAGTTATGTACTCGAATCGATTTTAGTCGGCCTCTTCACAACTAAGTAATGATCGTTAATAGGGTGTTTACACGATCCAGCAAACGTCCAGCATTAGCACGTGTATTTTGAATACATTTGCTGGTAGTTTGCTGGACGTTTGCTGGATCGTGTAAACACCCTTCAAATTTGTGTTCGATTTTACTTGCAGTTATTAGTGGAAATTCTGTTGTTTACTGTCCGCTCTTATTGTCAGATACGCACTGTACTAAATGACGACATTTTTTGGCGCAGGACGAGTAAGCTACACTATTAAATGTGTACGATTGACGGCTATGCGATATGCAGTACACAACGCATTACGAAGGTAGAGGGCGAAGATCTAAGCCAATATACAAAGCGAATTCCACGGTTATATGGGAGGTCTCTGGTAAACAAAAAGTAAACTTTCCGAGACATTTTCTAAAACTATTAAAAAAAGAAAATTCACGAGATTTTCCAACAAAACTTCTTGCAAATAACAGCCATTTAGGCCTACATGCTATGCCTATGTTGAGTTTTCGAGCATTAACAATCGCTATTAAAAATTAGCAAAGTAATCTTCAAGAGCCTTTAGTTGCTGCATGAAATTAGTCACAGTACTGTTTATTACCTGGCTTCTGTTGTCGGTATTATTACGCATAGTCTAGTCGAGCTTTGGCCGTTCGCGCTAGACGAGATAGTTGGTAGACAGAAAATTAACGATGACGTATCATCGGTTACCATGACGACATTCGCAGTTGGTGATAACGCCAGTAGCAGAATCATGGGTCATTAAACAAGCACCAAGCACAAAAACAAAGATAAAAAGCCTAGGTTTTTAAAAACAGGTTTTAGGTTTTTAAGTTATTGGATTTTTAATGTGTTCAACAGTTTTTTTAAACTTTCTAAAAAATTAAAATTACGTGGTGTACAAAGAAGACGGGGCACAAATTTCAAGACCCAAGAAAAACATTTTTTACATTATTGTCCATGTCACGTTGTTGTTTTTAAGTAAATAACGTTTCGTCACAACTCAAACGATTAAGATACAAAATTAAAATTAAATATTACAAATTGCACAACAGGTTAAAAATTAAAAAAAAAAACAAAAAAAAATTGAAAGTTGATCATGAAAGATTACCAAAATGTTTTCCAACATTAGTAATCACTAAGTTACATGCATTTAAATCTTCGTAAATAAAAACGTCAGAGAAAACAACCTGACGTGCGTCATGCAATAGAAAAAAAAGGGTCAATTACGAGTACACGTCGTAGTTACAACTACTGCTGCTGAGTTTGCGTGTTGAGCAGTCAACGATTACTTTCTTTGACCATCATCAGTACGCTGTCGTCAAAAATGAAAGGTTTATATGCCTGTACTGTAGTACTTCTGATCCCATCTTCTACCAAATGAGCAAAGAAAACAACATTATTTTGCATTAGCATCGATCAAGTACAATGTATCAGCAAAGGTAGGCGTAGTGCTTTTGCTATTCAATAATTTTGATCAGTGGACACTCAGCAGTTTCTAAAAAAATTGGTAATAATAAAATATATCATCACCTCAGTTTTTGTCAGTTTACATACCGTAATACTATATCCAGTAAAAAGTGCATACAAGTTTTACACGCAGAATACATAGGCCTGACAAGAGAATATTACAAGTACTGTATATAGCCCAATAGCTCCAACAATGATGTTGAGTGACTTTTGATACTCAAAATACTGGTCGTATTTTTAGCATGGGTGTACGATAAAAGTAGGCTGGTTTAATTTTCGGATTAGCCTGTGCATCTTAAACATGGTCGAAATGATTCAAAACATAAGTCTATACACACGATAAAATCAATATTCAGTAACAAGACCGCAACGCAATTTACGCAAAGTGAAAATCCATTCTCGATTACAATAAGGTTACGAAAAACCACACTGCATTGTATGCAATCTAATCGACGCAACATCGTTAATGTATGTGGTGACCGTGATTTGCTTTGCAAACAGGTTCAACGTCAATAGAATAAATTTCTGTCAACACGCCCCTTATGTTGGGGCGGCGCGGCGCAGTTTCTGGTTATTGCAAAATATACAAGCTAGGCCAAAAAAGTAACACCCTTTTGGTATTTGAGTTTCTTCTGTTGATAGATCGATAATTGCACTTTATTTACTCGTGTAGCATTTTCTTCGTTTGCCGACGTAAACTCTGTTTCTAGGCCTATGCAAAAAATGTAATTTCGTCTCGCGAGTCGCGATGATTGGATTAAGTAAGGTATGACAAATGCTGTTTGACTCGCAATCTACGTTGGATTACGAAAAAAAGTTACGTTTTCCATGTTGTTATGTAATAAATTAGACGTGCGCATTTTAGCTATGAATAATTAACAAATGTTCTTCCCGAGTTTATCGGTGAAAGAATTTTGAAAATCGTTCACATTTTGGTAGATATAGGCTAATGATCAGGGGCGGCGGCGGGCAGGGGGTCTAGGGGTCCGGACCCCCATCTTCCCGCAGAACGACCCAAAAGATTCGCGCAAATTCGAGCTTTTTTGGATGGGTGAACGGCGGGGGGAAGGGTAGCGGCGGTAAATCGACAATCACTCGACCTAGACCCCAGCTCTGAAAATCTGGCGCCGCCCCTGATAATAATAAATAATAATGCAAGACTTCGTTTTATTGGAAAACGGTGCAAATATCCGGCGTTCTGCAGTTTTATATGGCATTTTATTGACCTACGGTGGAGAAAAGTCGCCTGAAAATGCAGGACTGGGCAAGAAAGAGTATCACTTTTTGGTAAAATAAGCGATCAATCAGGCGTTCGACAAATGTGTGAGCACGGATGATGTATAGTAGAGACTGTGTAGCAAGTAGACCTATATACAGGGTGGGCCAAAAAACCGGACCTGTTTGAGCGTTGATAACTCAGCGATGGTTAGTGGCAGAGAGTTTCAGAATGATGTAAAGAATAAACGACCTACTTGCATAGTGAAGCATTTAAATATTCTTTGCCTGATTTACACAAATATGCTCCACCCCTTAAATCATGCTAAATTGGCAGTAACACACGAATTCAAGTTAACTTACATTTAGCATACAGTGAAATATCAACAATCATTAACACATACGTTAAGTTTAGATGAAATTCGACATAGGCAGTTGCCCAGTTTTTGCATTCATAACCGTCATCAGTCTTTTTTAGGCAGCTGATCGATCGCTGGAGTCAATGTGTTCAAGATCAGCAGAGTCCAGCATTCGATTAGCACACGTTTTAGCTGGTTAGTTACTAAAATTTTGTGACCGTGCTATCTGTTGCAATGCCCCCACACTAAATAATTCACAAAATTTAAATCTGGACTTTTTGGCAATGAGTTTTTTTGAGTTCAATAACTCGGGCACATGGGAGTGCAGGCATATACCTAATTTCAAGGGTAATAAAGACTTATGCAAATTAGGCAAAGAATCTTTAAATGATTTGTATGCAAGTTCGGCCCTTTTTCTCTACACCATTCTAAAACTTTTGACATATCACATGCCTTTCTACGGGTAACCATCGCTGAGTTATCAACGCTCAAACAGGTCCGGGTTTTTTGGTCCACCCTGTACAGTACTAGCTCAGAGTCTGATGTCGTTGGGCCGGTCAGTTCTGTCTAGAGACGACGGTGATAGCCGACGACCGCGCCACAGCTGGGACACGAATGCACGACATCCTTGCAGTCGTCAATGCAGCATGGAATGCACGCACAGGGCCAGCAGCTGAAACATTGTAGCACACAGTAGGCTACACAAACAGCTCATGACGGTGAATGATAATTACGAGGGCCGGGCAAAAAGTTTTGAGCCCGAACATATTAGACTACAATTTTTTTCACAATCTATAATATCAGTGAAACGCGTGAATTCTTCACCGACTCCTATGAGTTTGCTGCGGATATGGCATCATCGTAATTTATGACGTCACAAGGCATTAAATGGAAACGATTCGAAGCGTCAACGAAAAAGTCTCGAGTCATTCATCATCGTGAACAGCGGCCACCACAATAATCAGATTATCGATTTCAAAACAAAATAATAATAGTCACTGGGAATTTGTTCATTACTTTTTGCAGAGTGGTCTTGGTGTACGAAAATATACTCATGAACAGCCGGCTAGGTATACAACTTTATTCGTCAAATGACAGCCATGAAAAAAAACATAACTAATAACGATAAATAATAATAATAAAGAAAATAATAATAATAACAAAATAGTACAGTTCATTAAATGTCTATTTCACAACAAGCATGGGCCTATTTTCTACTAACCGAGATTGATTTTGTAATAGTAGACGTAGGACTGGACTGCAGTGCCAAATTTTGGAGAGGGTGCACGGGGCTTGCTTCCAGCCCTTTGCTCATCAAGGGCCCCATGCAACAGAATGGATATCTTGAATAGTCCTTTATCAACAAAACTGATATAATTAACAGTTAAATTTTTAATAGTTTTTCCGATACTGTCAAATACTGACATAACGTCGTAATTTGCTGAAATGCTGTAATTTGCGGTTACCACAGATTAGGCTACCACAAAGTCACAAATGCAAATAAGACATTTGTAAATGTATTTGTCAAAGCTTTCACAAAATCGCATGCCACGGAGCCCCAGTTTGGTGAATCCACCTACAGACTGAAAAAAGTTTCATGCAACTACCAGCCTGATTCAAATGCTGCTTGCGTTAGTGCTCCAAATTGTTTCAGCTTAATGCTCTATGACATCATAAATTACAATGACATCACTTTCACAACCTGCTCACACGAATACGCAAAGAAGGTATTCTTTTATTGATATACAGACAATAAAAAGTTTTGGTGTAATACATTGAGGCTCAAAATTTTTTTTTTGATCGACCGCCGTATTTTCATGAAGTCAATATTGACTCAAGTGCTCTTATTTGCGGCTAATGCAAATTTAGGTTATCGCATATTCTCACATGCAAATAAAAAATTTACAAACCTATTTGTTAGGGCTTTCACAAAATCAGATGCCACGGGGCTCTGCTTTGGTAAACCCAACTACATACCGAAAAATTGTTATGAAACAGCGAACCTGATTTTCCGCTTTTTGTGCTAGCACTCCAAATCGTTTTGATTAAAGCTCTGTGACGTCATAAATTACAGCAACGTCACATTTCCAACACGCCCACACGAGTACACAAGAAAGGCGTGTTTTACCGATGTATAAACAATAACAAAATTTTGGTCTAATATATCGAGGCTCAAAACTTTTTGCCCGCCCCTCGTACTAGTTCGAACATTAATGTCGTGGCAATGGCGGCAGGGGGAACCCCCAAATTTTGGGCTGTGGGAAAAATTGTCGAAAAACATTCTTTTTGTCAAAAATTTGTTTTCGTCCAAAATGCACAATTTGCAGCTAAAAATCGCCCATTTGGCGAAATTTTGAACATAAAGTTGAAATTTTGAGCACCCGTAATCTTTTCTGTCGGAAAATTTCGATTTTCTTCCCCGCTACTTTTAACCCAAGACTCCGCCATTTGCCACGAACGCACTATGACTTCTTGTTCTAATGCGCATAAAATGTGGCGCGTACAACAGGCACACCGCGCGATGCACTAGCCCTATCCCATAGGCCTATCCGTGGTCTTGCAGTGTAAACTTGCGTCTGGCTGAGAGCTAAGCAAACGGAGATCAGTGCCCCCCATGGGACTTATGGTTCGAAAAAACTTTACGCTTTTATTTATTTATCTGCTTACTCATATAAATGCATCATTGGCCAAGAACCAAAAACACACAAATTTTTACTACTCGAAACAGCAAACATAAAATAGGCCTACAGTATATGCCTATACACACACAAAAACAGCACTGTACAAAAAACTATAGCTAAATAAAAACCGGATAAAACCACATTGACTTACTTAGCTTACTTAGGCCTACTACACGCAAAATACACCGTGTCAGGTAAAAAAAGTAAAACCCTGGCATTGTACAATAAAAATGTCAAATCCAAACAAATTCGAATAACATTTTGTACATTTAATTTTTAATAAATTGCTAAAGCGAGCGCCAAATTTCGTTAAAAATATTATTTCTTAGCGGAGTTATTAATTGTTGAATATCGATAACAAATATCTCCGTTACCAGTATGGCGTTATATAAATTTCTTCGCATATTTGCGTAATTCCAACAAACAACGTCTGATTCTGGCAAAATTCTACGTGAGCAATGCCAATGCGCCGTCTATTAGCAATTAACATGCCAAATTTCAGTTAAACCTCGCAACGCAAACAATAGTTACAGCGGCTTTTGCGAGGTCATCCCAAAACGTGAGGTGTCGACCTTCCGCAAAGTTTGTTTAATCCTGACAGTGTTCACGGCTTACTGGGAAATTCCGCGATAAATCTTTTAGCACCATATTCTTTCTCTTGTCACAACAGTTTAATTAAAGCAGGATCGTTTGCAGAAGATACCACTTTGTTATTGTTTACGTATTCTTTACGTTGATTGCGTCAACAAACGTCACTTCCGATCGAGCGACTGCAGTATAGCGTAGGGGCCTACCTAACGCCATATTGGTAACGGAGATATTCTGTTAACGATATTCAACAATTAATAACTCCTGTAAGAATTAATATTTTTCAACGAAAGTTGGTGCTTGCTTCAGCAATTTATTGGTGATTGGGTGCGCGAAATTTTATTCAGATTCATTTGGATTTGACATTTCCGTTTGTGCAATGTCAGAGGATTTACTTTTTTTACCAGATACAGTGTAGGTCAGTGTTTTTCAACCGGGGTTCCGCGGAACCCCAGGGTTCCGCGAGCATCTGCCAAGGGTTCCGCAGCTGGCCAGTAATAAATATAAGCTAGCATGCGAAATCTTGCCAAACAATGTAGTAGAAATACTCATCATGAAATATTTTGTTCGAAATTGCGTTTCTACGCGTTTATTTTTGCATAGACCAACTCTGTTAAATCATTTTTGCTGTTAGTAGTCTTGGCGTATTTGCATTTTTAGGAGCG
>Ga0209367_1002310_pt1 | contig 25042 bp, 16 predicted proteins | sample WorMetLIZISLAND2_FD_187412 | JGI IMG/M metagenome (GOLD analysis project Ga0209367, IMG submission 187412) | Marine gutless worms symbiont microbial communities from Max Planck institute for Marine Microbiology, Germany - Olavius geniculatus... ... | reverse complement strand
AACTGATCACCAGTAGGAAAACAGTATTTTAGTAATAAAACAGCAAATATAAATGTACAAAACATCAGTTTATACACTTGTTAACAGCAACATTTAAGGACTTGCACATCGAAAACAGCAAAAATTAGAAAAAATGATATTATTCAGCAGCACATTGACACACAGTCAGTGTGATGCAGGCAATATCACCTTTTGTAATTTTTGCTGTTTTCGATGTGCAAGTCCTTAAATGTTGCCGTTAACAAGTGTATAAACTGACGTTGTGTACACTTATTGACAGTCATCGTCACTCCATACAGTTCAGACATACCTTCAGTTGGTGCCTACACAACATCATACGCATGAAATAAGTCAACTGGGGATACCGATATGATGACCAATCTGAAAGCCAAATGTTGAAACGGGATCCTGATATCCTAGACTACGAATTTCTCGATCCCAAATCCTGGGACTGAGAATTCAATCCCGAGATTGCAATCGCTACTCATATGCGCTCCTAACTCGACAACAGAAAAGCATAGAAAAAATGTGTGAAACTTCCACAGGACAGGACTAATTGGTGCGCAAGTTATGTATTTCAAAGGTTATTAGCCTGGGCATCGTACATGTCACTTAATACTCATGAAGAGACAGCCAGACACAGACAGTTGGCAAAAGCTCACGAAAAGCAAGCGAACAAGTAACTAAGTAAGTACATAAGAAAAAACTTAAAAAGCAGCGTGACTTAACAACAAAACTTGAGGACGAACTATTTACAACAGCGGAGGCAGGGGGACGTGGCTGAGTGCCAAGGCACAGCATCGTAATACAACACGCAACAGTTAGTCACAATAGCAATAAAATATGACTGCATCCACCATATGCAGCATTTCACAAACAGTTTGCATTTTCTTCAGGCTAAAATAACTACAAATTTCATGCTACAGAATACACACAAACCACTCATCGAAAACCTTAATTGCAGAAAAACAGGCATAATTTTGTACCCATTAAGAAATGGCAACTTCATGTTCTGAATACAACGGAGAATCTGAACCCCACAACCCAGTCTGTGCTTAAGGCATTGGTCTTGCACATCGAAGTGTTTGGAGATTACGACAATCTGTTTGGGATTCCGTCCTCGATATATTTTGTCAAATGCCAACATTTAAAAAAAATTTATGCCACATTTTATAGCAGATGCACTTTGCAAAAAGTATCAACAAAAAATTATACAACAGACAATGCCCACCTAAGTGGCCTGTGTAACTGCAGTACCTTGCAAAAAGTACTCTGAAAAAACTTTTGATCACAAGTTTATTATCTATCTTCACTGCTGTGCAGAGTATCAAGAACTCAGCTCTTTCAGTTCAGCAACTGATATCTTAATCAACATTTGTCCCAATTATATGATACTCCAAAGAATCATATAACACGCAACAGTCATGTATATATATATTTTGATCAGAATTATATCGTACGGCCATCCTAACAGGCCAAACGCGCATCTTGCCCACCTATCCATTCATCCATCCCATACAGGTTCGCAATCAAAAACAAAAAGGCACAGGAAAACCAAAACTGGCAAGAGCACAGACGTTCCTGAAAATAGGAGTAGTAATGGCTGTGCCATTTTTTCAGTTCTAAAGCTCAGAAAGTCAAATGGACGGCCAAACATTGTGTCGGAATATATTGCTAGTATTCATGGCCATCGGTGGTTATTTGTTGAAGAATTTTCGTCGTCTGAATGACCCAGAAGACTCCTGCTGTAACACTGCTGCTGCTGCTGCAGACGATGATGATGCTGATGATGATGCTGATGTAGTTTTGTGCCTGTCCTTGTTCTTGGCGTCTCTCAGTCTCTGCTTACGTTCACGCTCTAACGCTGCTTTCATGTCCTTGAGGCGCTTCTTCAGATGATCGCGATCTTTACTCGAACTCACTCCCAACGTCTAGGATAGCGGAAACAAATGCAACGGTGGATTAAAGCATGTTCGGCCAAACAAAGGCTTCACAAAAGGTTAGTTAGTTAGACAGTTAGTTTGCACATTTAAAGGCGTCTATTCGAAATCACAAACGCCACAGCTATTGTCCAAACAGACAAGTCTTGAGTCAGTTGGTGAAGACAGTGATGGGTCGCAAATGGACGCCGGTAGACCTTACGGGCCACAGAATGTCAGACAACAGCACTGCATTTTCGGGCTTTTGGGCCTCTTTATGGCATGCTGCAACGTTCAAAAATTCACTTGGTACAGCACCACATTGTAGTTCGTAGAGGCTCTGTACACCAAAATGAAATCTATAATGTAATGTTGTACATTACAGATGTAATGCTGAATTCATGGCAAGTTTTTGTACACTACTGTTAGAAAATTTTATAATATCAGTCCCAAATTTTTACTGAACAGGGACTATCTGGTTTAAATCCGGCCTGCGTAATTTAACAATAGTAATAGTCACGACGATGTTTATGGAGTTACGTCACCATGGCACAGCCACTAGAGCAGTTCACTCATTAGAATGATATATGTTAAGAAATTATTATGAAACATTGTTAGCATCAGTAAAATAATGATTGATTTCTGTCAAATTTTAATGGCAAAACCAGTCACCATCATCTGCACACACTGTCTTACCAGATTTACATAATACCACCATATCCAACTGTCTTTGTCTGCGTGCATGTCTGTCTGTCTGTCTGTCTGTCTAATGTATGTGTCATGGGCCCATCAACTCTGAACAGTGACATGCAGAATCGCTCAGCCTGGAGGGCTCTGTGCCACGAGGCAGTCGGCCGGTTCGAGGACTCGCGGGTTGAGGGTCTGGAGCACAGGAGTAGTTCGGAAGGGGACTCAACCTCGCAGCAACCTCAGCACTTGGCCGTGTGACAGTTGCTCCCGCGTCTGCAGCTCCAGAACTGGACCACACGCCCATCAGCAAACTCATCGATGACAAGCGATCCGTCGTTTCGACGGCGCAGTCCACGTCTAATGTCTGCATCTCTGAGCATGTATTTGTCGTTTCTCTGCGCATGTGTCTTCGGAATGTGTTGGTCCGTATGCATCTTTGTGTCTGTCTAATAGTCAGTCTGTCTGTGTCTGCCTATCCACTAGTCTCTTACCTTCATTTTAGTGCTGTCCAGCTGCAGCAGCATTTCTCCATTCACATGCTGAGATAAAAACAACTCTGCATATCGCTGCAAGCTGTTTCGCTGCAGCCACTCGGCCACGTGACTTGGCGTCCAATCAGCGACGCTGACACTCTCATGTGATGATGCCAGCTCAGTATGTCCTGCACTCTGATTGGACGACGACACCTCCGATGATGTCAGACCTCGCACAGAACCATTCGCTGTTAGCAAACGCAAACAATCTTAACCTTGACTTTAACACATGACCTTGAAAACCTAACGTGGTAATGAAAACTTCACCAAATCTTGTCTGGTAGTTGACAACGTAGCTGGTATTCTAAAGTTCTCTATAAGATCAGATGCACAATAATTAAGGACCCAATATCTGCTAAACAATTTTACAAATTATGCCAAAATCACATACATATTACACAATATAGAAATACGTTAAAGACTGAGTTGGCGGAGACATGTCTTGAGAATGAAGGACTCCAGAATGCCATATCAGGCTACAGAGTGAGAACTCAAGAGACTACAAGAGAACACCGGGTGGGGATGGCCAAGGAAAAACTGGATAGACATTATCAGAGAAGATCTGAATACATCTGGCACTAACTGGGAAGAAGCCAAAAAGCCGGCGACAGACAGAGCAGAATGGTGTCAACGTGTGGCCCAATGCATTTATCAAAATGTGAGTTAAACTACAGTGACATACATATATTCTGTACTGAGTGCTGATAAACTTATTAGACCTAAAATTCTTGTGTAGCAGCCAGTGAGTGCTAAACTCAATTAAGCTAGCATACAGCCCAAGTCAGCCGGATAGACGGCTCCATTAACCGCCAGTGCCTTTAACTGATTAGGTCAATTAGCCAGCAGTAACAGACGAGTGGTGCCAGCCAAATGGTCCTCGACTGTCACGTTGGTGCATTACTGTAATAAAGCCACGTGTTAAACAGAACACTGAATACAAATTCTTGGGCCAAGCCGTGTCATGACAAAAAATTGCATCAAAATCAGTTGAGCACTTTTTATAGAAATCTTTGATCAACAAAAAACTTGACCAGGTACTCTTGCTTTCAAACGGACAGAGGAAAAACATAAAACAGAAACCTAACCTGTTACAGTTGCTCCAAGTCTAGCAGAAGCAGTAGTAGTAGTTGGAGCACCAGCTGTAGTTGCAGCTGATGTTGTTGTAGTAGCCATGGCTCCAACAGTATTTGCAGCAGCAGCAGTGGTTGCAGGCGATGCTGTTGTAGTTGTTGCAGTGAAAGAAGTTGTAGTTGCAGCTGTAGTAGTTGCAGCCCTAATAGTTGTAGTAGTAGTAGATGCATGGTTGTGTGTGGTTGCTGCCTGCTCGAAACATGACCTAGAATTCAAGCTGGTCTCCTCAATACCTCTCTTGGTCGTTCTTAGTCGCTGTTGCGTCTGTCTGATCTCGTGTTGTAGTTGTGTCTGAAGGTCGGTCAAGGAAGCCAGGAGACTACTACAAGTGTCGTCATCATCACTATAATCATCGTCATCATTCAAGTGTCTTGTCTCAAGGTCTTCCTGTCCTTCACACTCATGTCTACTTGTCTGGGCCATCGCTGCAACACAGTGCTCCATTATGGAGACACTGTGAGACTTTGCGGCAGCATCACAAGGCTCAATTTGTTTCTTGGATTCTCTGCTGGACTTCTCAGCATCCCTGGAGACACGCAGAGAATCTTCAAAGACGCTGGCCAGCTTGCTCAGTCTCTGCGAGTCCACGGAGACTTCGTGAGACAATTTACATGCATCTTCTAGCCCACTTGGTCTCTGAGTGACCATGTCCGCCAAGACTGTCTCAATGTGCTGCTGATTTTTCCGCAGCGTGTTTTCACTGTCAACAACACAAAAGACTAGTTGCTAAATACAGAAATATAACGTAACACAAACAGGTAATTATCTATCAACAGTACACTACTGTACAATCATTATATACCGGGTAGCGCAAAAAAACGTCCCAAATATTTGCGAACATTATTCAGCCGAGTAGTCAAAATGAATCAACACAAAAACATTTATGTAATGACCAAAAATCAGCAAATATGTGTAGAAATTTTCACCCAAAACACTTCTGTATTGGCCGTGAAACAAACAGAATAGCGTTATCCACCTGCAGCAATTTTTGCAAGCGGTTCATCATTTGCATTGCCACTCATACGCAGGCTATGCCAAAACGTCACCATAGGCTGAATCATCAGTAACTAATCAGCAGGAAAAGTGCTGAATAGGTTCTTTATTCTCCTTTTCCACTGTTGCTAGATGCTTTTCCCACTGCTGTATATAACTTCTCTGATTCTGGCTGTCTGATGTGGCATCATGCCATTTGTCTGTGATAACATTCTGAAGATCTTTGAGTTCACAAACAGTTTACGCCTTCCTTCACCGGAAAGTTCTTGCAAAGTATCCCAAACTATACGTAGCAGATTCAATCTGTTGAATGCAGTTTCCATTCCCGTGAGCTGACAAAATCAGGCACGTTGTGTCGAAGAAAATTTTGAGTTGCTTTGATGTGATGTGATGGAACGCTGTCTTTACACAATTAGATTTTTAACTCGCCTTACATCATTGAGCGGCATTCAGTGGTGTCATAAGTGACGTCACTGACATTTACAAGCAGGTGATAGTACCTATTGGTTTACAAATATACGAAAGGAAATTTATCTCCATAAAGTATACATGCCATTATAGTTATGCAATGTTCGGGACGTTTCTTTAGCGCCACCTGGTATAATAATAATAATCACGACACTTCCCACAATACATATGAAAAATTATAATAATACTGGAGACCTGCGAAAAACATTTTTTCTGCAACAGCATATTTGTTTCACAGCAGTGCTACAACTTCATTTTTATCAGCAAAAACATTTTGTGTTGCAGTGACAAAACATCAGACCTTTCATCATTCTAATTCTTTTGTAATTTTTGCTTATAGCCCTTTGTTTCCTAAAAACTTAAAGTATAAAATTCAATAAAAAGAAACGCCAGGAAATCTTTGCTACCAAAAGTATCCATTTTTTTCTTAAAATAAGAATGATAATACTACTAATAATAATATTCTGATTTATATAACAGCTGAATGCCGCAAGCCGCATTCACTGCACTGAGACAAGACAAAACTGACCTTTCGTGGTGGAAGAATGGCTCATCAACATCATCACTGTCATCATCATCATCATCTTGTTGTTGTTGTTGTTGTTGTTGTTGCGGCTGATGCTGTTCATCTGTGCCAGCTGAAGACTGTCAACAAAAACATCATTATCGCTCTTTACGCCAACAGCCAGCATACAGCCAAATATAATCATAATCACCAGTTATAGTCATAATAATAAGTATTATAGTGAAACCGACAGTGCATTACAATGTCTATTCACGAGTCAGTTGGAAAACAGGTGAGTCATGAGGGCTTTGCGTAAAGCCAGAGCAGAATCAATGTTCCTAATGTAGGGAGAAATCAGGCTGCAAAACTCTGGAGCGCAGATGGAAAAGGCGTGCTTCCTCAACTGGGTCCACGTCCTGACTGACGACTGCATTAGTTGAAGAGAAACAGAGCTAGCAGCAACCAGATTCTTCGCTGTTAAATTTCATCACGTTGCGGGTTGTGTTGATGAAGAATGGCATGCAAAAGAATCGCAAAACTGACGACAATAAACTACCTGCACTCAAATTATAGGCAGCAAACTATTCACCAGACGGCGGCACCAGCTTCTCAGTTGTTGTACTTAAAACACTGAGAGCAATAAGAGCTTGACTTGTTTTATTTATCAACTGCTGGAATACACAGTATTGAACCAGATTGGCTACTAGGGCACCTTTGACAAATAAACACAAAATTAGAAATATAAGATATTTATTAGAAAGCAGCTAACAAACGAATGACTGATTAGCTACCAAACGTTCAGATTATTGCTGACAAAACTAGCAACATGGGACCTGGCCAGTGAATATCTAAACAGACAGACAGACAAAAAGACATATATACAAACAAACAGACAAAGAGAAATGTACACTGACTTACAGCAGTGCAGGAAGGTTGTCTGGCGGTGAGATGAGCTTTAAACTTGAACATGGACAGACAAATGGACAGATAAACACAGAGACAGGCGAACACAGAGACGAACAGACAAACAGACAAACAGACAAACAGATAGAAAGAGAAGCAGGAGTGTGTCTTACAGCAGTGTTAGAAGGACGTCGCCTGGTGCTGAGGTGTGCTTTAGACTTGGACACAGACACGTCAAGTAAACCAACAGCTCGAACCACTGCATTCAGATCAGCTTCATCTAGACATACACAGACACAGGTACATAACTAACAGCAGCAGCAGCAAGGCGTCCTGACTACAATGTTTTTCAAAATGCTGCTTAAGCCCAAACCTTATCTCAATCAATCAATCAATCAATCAAAAAATAACCACTTACAAAAGTGACCAGTGGTGTACAACACATCTAAAAACAAAAATAAAACCCAAGGATAATGTACAAAATGTAAAAACTCGATACAAAATGAAATACGACAAGCAAATAATGTGCACATTATCTGTAAACAAACTGTAAAACAACATTAAAACACTACTAGGTAAATGCACTGTGAAGGAAGTTTTTTCTCAAAGCTCCATTGACAATTGTCATCAGGTATGATGCTTTGCAATTCTGCACTCAAGCAGCAGCAGCATTGGCAGGAGTAGTAAAGGTAAACGTTCGGTAGACTTGGGACCAGAAGCGCTTTACAATCTCGAAAGAAGCAGCTGATTGGCAAAAGCCAATGATAACACAACACACTATGCGGCCATCCACTGTCCACACCAGCGAACAGCTGGACTCGTGTTGCAGACAGCAGACATACCACCACCGCAATCAGTGACACTCCGCCTTCACCTTGTGGCCCATAAGCTACTACTCACTTCCCATCTCACAGAGGGTAGGAGGCTAAGTTGACCTGAGCACACAGAAGGTTATCAAGCTGCTCAAGGTTGCTTGTGAATGACTTGCGGCAAGATTTGAACTGCAATCTGTGTACAGAATGACATAATTGAAACGAACTGAACTGACCAAAGGGCGACTTCCATTCAGTTCAGTTACGTCGCTCGGTGCACACCTTAAATGTCACAAGTCTGTACATTAACCACTCGTAGTAGCAAAGTATTGGAGTAACATGATGTACCAGTACCAGGTGGCGTGTTGGTCTCGGTCGAAGACTGGTCAGATTCTGACGACAGGTCAGAAAGTCCACTGACCCTTGACACTGCTGGGGTCAAAGGTCGTGAGGTCAAGGTCATGAGGTCACGGCTGAGGTCGGACAACGAGACCGGTAACAATGGCGGTGACGATGTAGCCGATGATGACGATATTGATAATTGGCGCTCCAATTCAATCACCTGCATCAGCATCAGCATCAAAATACTATTAATTGTGAGGCTAATCGTTTCCAAAATCAAGACTGAGCAAATATCTACAAAAAACATATTCAGCTTTATATGTGGTACCCTGTGAAGCATCCGAAACACACTGTGTGTATCACACACAAAAAGTGTCACAGTCAAAAAAATCTAGTCCAAGTGCAATCAGCTTGGTTCAAATAAGACAAAATGTCCACAAAATTCTGTATTTACAATCTGAACATGTGGCAAGAAACCGCCGTACTTAAACAACAACACTCGTCTGTTGCTGCTACGTTTATAAAACATTTATTTACCATACAAAAATTACCACGGCTCAGTCACGTACAATTCACGCAAGGCAAGTATGAGTCCAGTGATCGAAGTCCAAGTCCGAGTCCAAGTCCTGTAAAATAAGAACTCAAGTCCCACTTCAGCAAACTGCCACAGTCCATGCCACATCATAAGTGGTAGTATTAAGCAAAGTTTGCAAATCAGGCTAAAAGAACATACTCTGTCTTTCAACGCCTTGATGACCTGGTTGTACTGGCGCTCTTTGTCATCATGCAACTGACACACTGCATCGCGTTCAGATATCAACGATCGTTCCCTGCAACACAATGCAACAAAACAAAAATTAACATTACAGACATGCCAAGGCCAGAAAAAAACAATGTGAAAGAACTACACCGTGGGCTAAAAAAGTGCCATTTTGATTTTTGTTTATATCTTCGCCAATTATTGATCGATTTTCAAAATTCTTTCACTGGCACACTGGCATACGATGTGGTGGAATGTATAATAATCGTATCATGGCAAATTGTCTGCAGAATGTGCCAGTGAAAGAATTTTGAAAATCGATCAATAATTGGTGACGATATGGACGAAAGTAAAGTGGCAAGTTTTTTGACCCACCCTGTGAAAATCAACGATTAATTAATAGATCGATCGTCAGAAAGTCAAATTTTAAAAAAAACCTGTAGATGCCTTAGGAAAGTGATTCCCTCTCTCCCTCCCCTCATTCCCTTTCCTTTCCTATCTCCCTCCTTTCTCCTCTCGCCCCCCCAAAAAAACACAGTAAGGGGCATGAAGAAGCACATTTCTGGATAGTTTGAGTTCAGAAATTGCACCACCATTATTATACCAGAGAAATTTCGTTGATCAACTATATGTAATACCTGTGCTGATATTGGCGAATCAATTTCTTTGCCTTACGATATTTTTTCTCAATCACGGCAGTGTCGGACCGAAGTCGCTTTTCTAGTTCTGAGTACTCAGCTTTTGACCTCTCCAACAGCTCCTGCAAACAGCACCATAAGCCCATCACTAAATATTACACAACTCCTGAATTTGCCCATCACTAATTAGCTGAAAGTTATTAATTTAATATAGAATCGTACTAAATTACATAAATGAAAAAAAGCATAAATTCACTAAAAATGTGCAACATACAGTATGTTGATAACACATACTTATATACTCTGAAAGTTTTAAACTAGTGAACAACAAAAAACAATGAGAACGCAACACTTAAGACTTTAAACCATTTTAAGTTTCTGTTAGCATATTACACACCTTGTAGCTGATCAGTAGCTGTTAGATAATTCAAAAAGCTGTTACCTGATACTTGGTGCAAGTGACCTCGGAGTCGCTGAGTCTGTGACTGACGTCTTCAGACTTACGCTCACAAACCCGTCTCTGTACCTCAGCATTCTGCAGCATTATCACCTACCCACACAGACACACACAGGTCAACTCAGCCTCCTACCCTCACTGGGATGTAACATTATTACCTAAACACACATACACAGCTCTTTACATGGTAGTACAGTGACACAAACCGACTCAGTGAAGGTAGAGGTAAAATACAGTAATTGCTTACATAGTCAAAAACAAGTGACTGGAAGCGCTTTACAATCTTGGAAGTGGCAGCTGATTGGCATGAGCTAATGATACCACAGCGCACTATGCGGCCATCCATTGCCTGCATCAACGAACAATGATGACCGATGGTGCAACCAGGGGACATACCAGACTCCAGAGTAAAATGAAGAAAATGTGTGTGTGTGCTTGTGTGTCTGCCCTGGAGCTGGTAATGCAAAGATCAGTTTTTCGCACCAGGCCTTCAACCCGTAAGCTGTCTGCAATGAAAACTTTTCTGCATGAGCTGCAAGTGTGAGCATACCTTTGCTCTCAGCTTGGCGAGTTCTGCTTCACAAACAGCGTTTCTGTACTGAGTCTAAAGACACACAGGGGCAAAACACATACATTTACACATTCATACTCACTGTCACTCACTTGCCTATACCACAACAACTACTACTACTACTGACTGCTATTACTACAAGCAGCAGCAGCAGCAGTAGTAGTGCTCATAATCTGTGAATCACCTCACAAATAAGTCACAAAATGGCATCATTCTATGTTAATTTTCAAAACACGAAACATGCAAAAAACATAACGTAGGAAATTCATTCCTGAGTATTAGCCATGAGTTACATTACTTACTAAGTCATTACAACTCATAACATTCCAGTTACAACATAGTAATAGCAGAAATGCAGAAACGGATTAATCACACAATTAATCGTTAAAAAACTTAAACAACCACTACGTTTTAATTGTTAGAATTTTTATTAAAGTCACGTCAATAAAACGTTACAAAGTAGATACAATGACCTCATCACAAGCATCTGAAATCATCTCATCATCTGTATTTCCTGAAATAGTCAACATTTGAGTCTGTTTAGTTACAAAAAAAGACTTGAAAACAGTCATTCAGTAACTGTGTCTCAGTGTGTTTGTTCGAACAAACAGCTTTGAGCTTTAGAGAGCTCAATACTAAAAAATTGGCTTAATCAAAATTTTTGCAAAATGGACTATTAAAAATGCAATCATTAACAGTAAACAAATAAATAAATAATGGTACAATAAAAAATAATAGTAGAAAAACGAACCTCTTTGAGCCTGACATAAAGCATCTGTGGGTCCATGTCAGGTGTGGAAACTGCACTCCCATCACTTTCATCACAAATCATCTCACTCACATTACTACTGCAAGTTGTAGTAGTCGCTGTAGTAGTCGTATCGGTCAACAGTGACTGCTCTAAAGCCGCATTCACAACGTCAGGCACCTAAAATGCAGACAAAACTATCTCAGTTGCTAGCGATAACACAATTGCATGCTAGAAGCAGTTTCTGACTCTCGAGCAATGGCTTTTATCCCGTCGAGCTCTTGTATAATTTCTCCCCTCACTCCCTTCCTTCTTCTTTATGGGGCCTGGACAGCATCAGCCATCCTTGATTCTAAACACTCTCAACCTGAAAAAAGTATTGTCAAGCAAGCTAAAATAGCCAAATTATGTATTAACGTATCTGAGAAGTCTAGATGTTTTTACGCAGATAACTTCATTCCCAAATTACATGTATACAATTATAACTTGATAAAACTTCCCCTACTTTTATGAAGAAACATTTACTACAAGGTTTATATAGTGTATATGCCTGTGCTTTCCAGAATGAAAACTTATTATTATGTGGGTGTCCTATAAACAACCACAATGCATATCTTGCCAATACATCTGTGCCATACAGGCTCCTAACTCAAAAGCAAAAAAAAAATTGTAACCAGAACAAAAAAGATCGGCAATGGTAAAATAACTAGTAAATCATGCCCAGAAAATGTTAACACACAAATTACGATTTTTCTACGCCTTTCTGTTTTTGAGTCTGGGAGTCCGCATGGGACAAAGAACTGACAGACAGTAAGCAGTTAAGCAATGCCATAGTTTTAAGTTGTACCCTTGTATGTCCACTCAAAGAGACCACTCAGCCCAGGGTAAGTAAATCGAGTACCAGCCGCCTGGCTGACTGGGGTTAAGATACGTTCAGCTGTGTTGGGTGACAGAAAACACGATGTGATCCCATATGGCAGGTGATGCTTTGTAGCTCTGACATAGGTTACTGTGAAAATTAAGTTACTGTGTACTGAGTCATACCTTGTCACCAGCCGTCGCTAAGCTGGTCCCAGGCTGTTGCTGAGCGGCTAGGCTGGCACTCTGCTGTGCCTTGAGTTGCTGCTGCTGCTGAAGCTGGTACTCATAAACTCTCTGCTGCAGCTCAAGCTGGTGCTGTCGCTGCTCCAGTTCTATGCGTCGCTGCTCGGCCCGACGACGGTCTTGATCCAACGACATCTGAATGAGACGAGCGACTTCACTGTGACTGGAGTCACGCTCACGACCCAACACAAACCTACAGACAGACAAACAGAGACACATACAGACAGACAGACAGACAGACAGACAAATGGGCAGACACAAATCTACAGAGGCTACACAAAATAGCTGCAAACGTGAACTTCTGTAGTTTAAGTACCAACGTCTGAGATCATGTACTACATAAGAAAAAGTTAATCGGACTCAGTTCAGAGTTAAAACAGATTAGAAGAAAGATCAACTTTTTCTGGTGACAAATCACGAGCTCATGTAACACTGAATTTATAAAGCGCAATATCATCAGATTATTGTGATGATGCAACAGAGACAATGAATGACAATGAGAACTTACTTGACACAGCCGGAAGTGTTGCGAAGAACAGATGCAGCATAGGCCTGAGTTACACCGACCAGACTTTGACCATCTACCTCTATGATCTGATCATTCACTTGAATCCTGCAGACACAGACATACCGACAGACATACAGGCAGACAGACACACAGACATACAGACACAGATACAGACAGCAAGACAGCTTAAAATACACAAAGTATGACCAAGAGACATTTTATAGCTTCTTCAACAGATGGCTGTCAGATCGAAGCCAGGCTGAGTTGACCTGGCTGACTGATTACATACCAAGAAGATCACCGGCGGTCACCCATCCAAGTACTAACCGAGCCCAGTGTTGATCACACTGCTGCCACCTCGATTTTAACCAAATTTTTTTAAAACGTTTATAAATGTTTAACACAACTATGGACTCTGACCTGCCATCTCTGTGTGCGGCTCCGCCATCTGTCAGCGTCTTTATGAATATACCGAGCTTCTCCAGACCAGCATCAGCTCCAACACCCATACCAATAATACTCAGACCCAGGCCTTCACTGCCTACATACATGCACAGAATACTATGATAACTACTAGTACAACAACAACTACAACAACTGTTACTAATGCCATAACACCCAACCTATAATACTCCGACTCAGACCCTCGCTGCCTACATGGACAGAGGCAGAGAGATAGACCAATTGATGGACAGCAGTACAGTTATTTACCTCAGCGACGCCGATTAATCGAACTGTCTATGGTCACCATGCAGCAGACAGCAACGATTAGTGACTGATAACAAACTGAAGTAAGCTGAATGTAACTCTTCATATCAACATTGACTGGTAACCCCAAAATGCAGATTTAATGCCTGTTTATGTCAAATGCACAGATACCATTTTACTAACGAGATATATGGCACTAAATCAATTTTGTCCGTTATTGATTTCAGGGTTTTTAATAAGATGCGTAGTAACACATACTGCATTAACTCACTGTCATGCTGTAACAAAAGCACTGTTTATGACCTTGGCGACAGAGAGCACCATTACGAATTACCTACCTGGCAGTTTAGTTTCTTTCAAAATTCTTTCGTCAAGCGATGTGTGTACAACTACAAGTAAATTATTGCTAGCTTCTATCTCCATTATCTTGCATTACTCTCACTACTGGTTTTTCTATGTCATCTTTAGTAAACTTTTTACTTTTTCTTTTGATTTTGCTTAAATGTCATTGGTACTGGTATCAGTAGTTACTTCAGCATATACATTTGTTATGCATTTGGTTTATTAAATAAATACAAAGTGGAGAACTAGGGTGGTGCATAAAATAGCAAAACATGCATGCTCTATGCAGATCGAGTGATCAAACGGTTTTGAAAACGATTAGCTTCAAACCAAAAACCAAGCTTCATAATTGTGTGGAAGAGACAGGTAGATGTAACATGCTGCAGTGGTCAGGTTTTGCTATTGAGTCTGTAGTACCTTTGTCAAGGTGGACATCAAACAAATCCATCTTTTCAACTCTCTTCTCCAGTTCGTATTCGGCCGATGCAGACATCGGATCAATGTCTTCATTGCGTCTATCATACTCGTCCACCGAGTACGTCAAATACACCTTGATGACACACCACAGCACATACACTGTGAGTCAAAAACAACAACACAATACAGGGTGGTGCATTAAATAGTAAAAACACATGCTCGATGTAGATCGAATGATCGCACAGTTTGGAAATTATTCGCGTGAAATCAGAAACCAAGACCTATAATTTTGTGGGGCAAATTTTCATTCCAGAAAGAGACAGATAGACTAACATGCTGCAGTGATTAGGTCTTGCTATCCGGTCTGCTGCTGACAGATCCTGCAATGTTACACGTTCTGAGATTTTCTTGGTCCATCAATGTCGGGTCCTGCATTTTCGGGCGATCCACTTCAACCACTGTTTGCACTTGTACGAGTAGTATTCAAGTTGCAAAGAACTGCAATGCTAAAAGTAAGCAAGTCTGTTTCATTTTTACTCTTCATCAGAGGCTGCCATATTCAGTGCCAAACAGTCGTTCCAATGAAGCAGCATTGGTTGCTAAAATGGCAAGAAACTGGTCAATTAAGGTTGTAATTTGACCAATTTATACAAGTTATCAGGTCTATATCTTGTTTCTGTCGTTTTTCTCTAGTATGCTACAGACCGGATGACAACCCCTGTTGGCTGCGATTTTGCACAAGATTGTTATATCTCAGTGTGTGAGTGTGTACATCAAAAATGCCACCAGACTTTTGTCCATATCGTTGTCGATTATTCACTGATTCTAGAAACTTTCATTCTGAACACCCTTTAAAAAATTTACAACAAAGTAATTATTCAATATCCCGGAATACATCAACTGCGCAGATATTTGTCACATGATATGGAAAAAATATTGGTGGCAAGCTTTTACAGTGTGTATCAAACCTTGATGGGTGATCGACTGAACGTCACTCTAGTTGGAGCCCTGCTACTAACACATTCATCAATATGTTCAGCATTGTCATCGTCATCGTCATCGTCATCAATACCGTCGACCTCATAGTAGAACGATGTATCGTCATCAGCGTAGCAACAACAACAGTCTTCTGACAACAACAACAACGACTACTATACACTAATCATAGTAGTAGTAACAGTAGTAGTAGTAGTAGTAGTAACAGCAATACTAGTTACTAAAATTTTCTACAGACTAAAGTGCATTTGCGATTATAAATAAAACAAATAAAATTTCTGACAAAAAATAGCTACAACTCGGCTTGAGTAAGATATATGACCGACATTTATGCACAAAAGTAGTGGCAAATTTAAGCCAAACTAATGTCTAATGCGAAAATTAGTACACCAGTTACTCCTCTCCTGGTAAGTTTACACTAATTTTGGTTTTACTGCACCTCTCTATTTTCACGTTAGAAGAAAAATGATGGGGCAAGATGCACAGTGTGGCCTATAACAAGAGGTAAGTAATAGGCGCACAGAACAGCACTGATCTCCATTTACTTCAGACCTCAGCCAGGCACCAGTTTACACTGCCAGACCACGAATATGGGGGCTAGTGCATTGTGTAGTGTGTCTGTTGATGCCCCGAATGTGACGGCCAGGCTGAGTTGACGTGGGTGGTGAGCTACATCCTGAGGTGGTTTAACTGTACTCAGAGAGTCACCGATTCAGGTGATAACCAGACCCGGCATGGAGCAACTTTGATGATCAGATACAACTTGTTAACCACGTGAGAGCATAGTGTTTACCTTCATCAGCAGTGATAGCATCGGCTGCATCAGAGAGAGATGAGAGCGTGTGAATACATCTTTCACTGCATACACTCACACCCCTACATAATACACACAGAGGCACGCATGTACTGACATTATATCGAAACATTACTCAGCTGGCTTTAACAAAGAATTTTGGCAAACAGAAACCACTACAACATCAAAAACTCTTTGAGCATTCATTGCAAACATATGGTATGGTTTCACACCTTCATGACAAAGTAAATGTGCTTTAAGACTGCCACTTGATATTTAGTAACCATACAATATGACACATACCACAATGTTGATATCAAAATGATATAATGAATACTGACATTATGATATATCAATCCATCCCTATATAATATTCATTCCTTACCCAGGATTCTTTTCTGTTAGGAGACAGCAACTGTATTGAGTCCTCTGTATTCGCCATATGGCAGCACCATTTTAATAATAATAACACTGATAACTAGGGCTGTACTGAATTCAGCCGTATTTCATTTCATTTTATTTTTCTTATCGATATTGTACCGATTTTGCTATGTTATGTTCTGTTTTGAAATGGCACTTGACCGTTGTTTAACAAAAGATTACTTACTTACTTAAGAAAAATTTATAATATTATTCTGCCGAATACGAATAGAATACGAATAGTTGACGCAAGTTCAAACACATTGCACAATGCCCTGGTTTCATCGCAGTGCAGTGAAAAATTTTATTTTGTAATTTGTATTAATGCTAGGCCTAAATGAATAATACTAGCAAGAGATTACTGACACTAATGAAACATCACAGTGATTCACAAAAGATTATTTTAATGAGCTAACTAGATGGTTAAGAAAATGTCATCAAGCATCACGTGGGCATTATGCTGCCGAGACAACAACTGTCTAAGACTAAATGAGAGAACAACGAGTAGCGATGGCGCAGTGCTTATTATTCGTATTCGGCTGGTTTTTGACATTACCATTCAGCCGAATACGAATACACTATTCGGCCTACTATTTGGGCCGAACAGAATATGAATAGAATGTTCGGTACAGCCCTACTAATTACCACACTGGACGTTTTCAGTTAAGACGTTGATGCTCAATATAGAATTACATTATACTTTTTACTTACACAGAGAAACAAGGGGGAGAGAGAGAGAACAGATAGACAGAGCCAAGTAATGTTGACTCACGTGACGTTAGACTGTTTCACTGGCTGCTTGACTGCAGCAGTCTGCTGCTTACTGACTGGTTGACCCAACACCACATAGTCTGTGTCACCGCTCGACTCTTCATCCTCTGATATAGACATTGCCAGTGCGTCATTTGTATCATTGGCAATCTTCGACACTGTGCCATCATCGGAACCATGCCGCTGTGCCGAACTGCTGATTAGGATCGTGTCGGAATTGTCGGTTTTCTCCAGATACAACCCAGCTGAGAGACAAGTCATTTTTGTCGACAGATTACTACACACATGAGATTGCTCATTCGATGAAACACAGGTTGTATCTGAAACTTCCTGCAATTCCTCACATCTGCCGAGGTTCGATCCACACATCATCGCTGTGTCTGTTTCCAGCTTCGATAAGCAAGTATCCCCATCATCGTGCAACTGAGATGCTCTAAAGTGTATGTCAGAGTTGCACGTTAATTTGTCTTCAGTATCAGATGGTTGTGGACCAATATCATCATCTACTGCAGCAACAGTAGTATTAGTAGCAGTAGCAGTTGTAGTTGTTGCTGAATGACTAGAGATACTACTACCGATACTACAAGTCACCAATTCACAGTTTGTTGATTCTTCAACCATTAACCATTTCTCAGTGTCGACATCTTTACACTCGCAGTCTGCCACACTGCCCTCCAGTGTCTCACAGTCTGTCTCACTGCCCCTCTCAACGTCACAGCGACCAGAGAATGACCTTGAAATGTCATTGACAGTTGACAACACAGCCTTGTCAATATCAGTTTCAATCAAGTCTGACACATTGTCCTGCACAGTTTCCGAGACTGGTGAACTGCCCCTGGCAAGAACATACTGTGGTGGACATGACCTTGAAGAATCAAACGACCTTGAGAGGTTAACAGGAAAAGATATATTACTGCCAGTATCACTTACTGGAATCACGTGTCGACTGTAGTCTGTTACACTGCCTGTCACTATCTCTAACAACGTTGAACTGCCCCCAACGGAGGTTGGCAATGACCTTGAGCCATCAGATGACCTTGACGGTACAACTGTGCTGCTGCCATTGTGAAGCGTCACGTGCTGACTATAGTCTGCTGCACTACACACCGGTGTTGTCTCACAATCTGACGCCCTGCCCCCAGTGGCGTTCTCAAGGTCACCATGACCCCGCACTGACCTTGGAGCGACAGTGTCGTCGGCAGGCACGCCGTTACAGCTGCTGTCCAGTTCACTATTCTTTGCGTCGAGTGCCGCAGACAGCCTGCGTGACCACATCTCAGCGCTGTCTGCGGTCGGACTGACTGTTGTGTCCTTGAGAGCGGCGGCAAGGTCATGACCACTCTCCGACCTCGCCATCTCTTCCCCGGACCCGCTGCTGAACGTGCTCTCACTCATGAGTGTGTCAGCGCCACAGTCTGCCACCAGTCCTGCACTGCTCAGCTCGTCCACCTGCTGGCGCCTCCAGTACTCGTCCGCCTCGCACAGGGACGCTTCCAGGACATCCTTGGACACCAGCAAAGACTTGGCGCCTCCGTCCTCTCTCGACCTTCGTCTGGGCAGAAGCACACCTCGGCCAGAGCACAGATCAAGACTGGGACGATTGGCGCGACGTAGAACAACTTCACTGCCTTCCATGTGCCATGACCTTGAACTCTCAGCCAACGACCTCGAAGTCACGTCCGACACAAACGCCCTTGAACCCACCTGTGACCGTGAGGTCTCAGCTGATGACCTTGAACTCAGGTCCAATCCAGACGTCCTTGAACTCGCCGATGACCTTGAGCCCTCGTCCAATGACTGTGAAAACGTGTGTGACCTTGAACTTAACACCACTGATGTAGGATTCTGCTGGCACGACCTTGACTCCAGCTGTGACCACGTCGTCACTGATCCGTTACACGACTTCGTCTGACCTTCAGACGACCTTGAGCTTGAAGGTGACACTGAGCGTCGTGCTGCCTGGTCTACGTGACCGGCGGATCGTGACGGGGGCGGTGATGCGGACGACGTGGCTCGGAATGACCTTGGGATCGGCGGTGAAAATCGCGAGTTCTGTTCGGCCAGCTGGGCGAACAGTGCTCTGGTATGGCGGAACTTCTCGACGTGGTCAGACATATCCAGCAGACAGTTGTCAGACGTCGAGGGTAGCGACACCTGGCGGACTGGACGTGACTCGGGTCTTCTTCCATGACCTGGAGCACAAACCGGCGGCGGCGCTGGATCCACGACATCGGAGACGTGCTGTAGAAAACGCGACTTCAGACGACTGACGTTGGAACCGAACTGTACGACGCCGGCGATATTACTGGCAGAAGCATGGGCAGTGCAGCTGCTGTCTCGCACACTCTCGTTCATACTACAAACGTACACACACACGTACGCTCAACGTCGTACACACACTGTACACATACAAAACTATACATGTATCACTCAGTAGCGGGAAGTCCAAAAAAGTAAACCAAACTTTGTATATTCGTTTCCGAAAATTCTTTCACTAAACAAGTTAGGCTACACATCGGTGGAAAAGTCGAAAAAACTCAGACTGGTAAGAATCATATCACATACTAAACAAGTAGTGAAATAGTGAGCTTTGTAATACTTAAAGTAACTTCGTATCTCACTTATTCTTAAGCTGACTATATTTCACAAGGTAGTGTAGCGACACATTTGAGATAATGCGACGGGATCAATAAGGATCACTTATTTGCAAATTTGCTACAGAGTATTTTGGTGAAAAAATTTTGACAACAGATCAGTATTTCATGCAATAGAACGAAAACGTAGGGGCTTTGTTTTCATCGGGCCACTGCATACACGCTATAAGATTTTGTGCTTCTTCTATATCATTAGGCGGTACCGAGAGCGTTATGTTGTCAGTTGTCACGCCGTCGTCCGTCCGTCTGCTCCGTCAGTCCAATATGCTGCTTGGGCAATATCTAGTTATCTGTCTAAAGTGTCTATCTATAGATACACTGACGGATTTTAGCAAGAATTTGTATGTCAACTGAGCATCTGTGTCAAGTGAAATCAATGGATGATCTATCCCATATCATTTTGTCGTCATCTTCAGAGACGCAGTTTTAGCCGCGCCGACGAATAAATGACCAATTCAGCCTTTTATACGTCAGCTCTTCAATCCGTCCCTACCCAACGTCTTTTAGGGCGTTCGGCGTCCAGTCCGGAGGCCCATTACACCCTGCAACCCTCTCCCTTCCCTCCCCCGCCACGCTCTGCTGCAGCTGCTGCTGCTGATGATGATGATAATGATACCAGTGATGGCATCCAATAGATCATTGGTTCATTAACACCTTGTCACGCACAGCCGCACGCGGCACTGTGCCGTCACAGCGTATCGACACACTGCACTGTGTGAGCACACTGACAAACAATGACTGTGAACAAAAGCCTGCAGGTTTCAATGCAATAAAACAGGCATTGCTTCTATAAGCTTCGCTCATCTTGCATCATCAGCGTAAAAAATGCAGGAAAACGCATCGAGTTGCATACGTTGCATTGGATGGAAAACACGCTTAAGTGCCGAATCCCATTATATCCATGCTCTCTGTTCAATCTGCTCAAAACCCGGTCAAAAACCTTGGTCGCAGACCTGGCATTAAGTAGGTTTTCAGCAGAACGGAATTAATGGAATTTGGCTTTAACAGTCTTACACAACCACACAGACACACAAAAGACACACAGATACAGGCAGGCAGACAGACAGACAGACAGAGAACAGACATGAGCCTAAACCGTGGGCGGAGGAAACGGCAGTTAATGTCAACTTAAATCTTATTTAACACTAGCATTAACTACAGTATAGTATACGACCAGATTAAAGCTAAATCCACAATCAAGACAAATATATAACATTTTACCCAGCGTTTTACATCCATCAGACAAGATAGAAATGGAGCTTTACTGAGCACAGTTTGATCCACAGGTTTTACACTGAGAAAAACAGAAAGCATGTACACCAGTGGTGGATTCAAGGGGGGAGACAGCCCCCCCCTACTGACTGGATGCATCTTAAAACAAGTGAATAATTTTGCACCAAAATGCATGATTTTTTGCATAAAATTTTCAAAAATTTTCTGGGGAGGCCAGACCTTACCCCCACCCTTCGGCCCTCTATTCCAAACTTCTGGATCCGCCACTGATGTACACTGACAAGAATGTTACACTTTCACACTTTTAACAACTTTGTCAACGCCAGACAAAAATACTAAATATGGCAGTAATTAAATCTCAAGTTCTGATCCCATCTCCAGTCAGATTTAAAGATGGAAACAAGTCCATGTGGAGACGAATTGTGAACACCGGAATGCAGTATTACAATCACAGTGTAATCCAGCGTTATATTCTCCCTACTGAAATGATAATATAACTTACTTACTTTACTAGATCCTATACAGTCAGATTTGTAGAAATGGCTGGATGCTGAACCTGCTGAAGTTATCGTCAAACAACGGCACCTCCACTGACGTCTGTTGTTAATGCACACCTTAGTCTCTGTGTGATACCCATGGTTCCCACTCAAATGACATACCGGCAATCAAACTTCAGAACTTTTTCAGTACTTATTTCTTAGCCTATTTTTATTAGTCAAATACGATCCAACTGTGACAGGTAACGTTTGTAGTAAAACATGGTACAGCAAATGTGACATAACATCACTCAAACCAATATTTACTAAAATAAGCAAGTGGGATAGGTCAGTGATTCTAACGTAACTTTTAAAAAATCACACTATAATAATGATACATTGTATTGAATTTTCGGAGAGAAACTAGCCAAACTCAGGATTTTTTTGCTGACTTTTTAGCATCTATGTTCAATTTGACGACTTTTCAGGTCCTGATTAACGAAAACTCAAAATTCAAGACTTTTCAAGACTTATCAGAACCACGGAAACCCTGGACACCATAATTAAAGCAACAAGTACATGTAGGCCTACTTTGCATGACTAGTGTAACAATGACAGTACTACTGACACGGAGACAACATGCTGCCAACAGCTCTAGAGAAAAGTGGTCCAATGTTCTGAGTACTCGAAAACTTGCAAATTTTAGGCTGTAGTTCAAAGCTCATCAAATGCCAATTGCCAGCAAACGTACTGTGCTCAGATCAACTCAGCCTCTTACTCTCAGCAGGATGGGAAAAGAGTAGTCGCTTATAGGCTATGGGGTAAAGGCCCAGTGTGGCTGATGTGATTAGAGTAAGGTGATGGTATGTCTGCTGGCTGCACCATGGATGCAACTGTTCAATAGCATGGGCAATGGATGGCTGCATAGTAAGTGCACTGCGATATCATTGGCTTATGCCAATCAGCTGCCAATTATGAAACTATAAAGTCTTTTGGTCACTAGTCTCACTCCTGTAAACAACACTTTATCAAGTACGGGACTTTAACCTTTGTCTTTATCTTCACTCCATATTTCAAATGTTTTTTCATGTTTTTTTCTGTGACAATGATAGTTTGCGCATTTCCTGTGCAACTGACTGTAGCAGACTAAAAGTAAACGAGATGCGAAATATAGTTCTACAGAATGTCAAACCATAACATACTACCTGTAGCATTCCTAGCACTATCTTCTGATTTGAATGCAGTCTGTCCACTATAGCCAACGGTTAAGGCTACAGTGCTATGGCAGATGGCAAATGATTCTAATTAGCTGCTAAGTGAATGTATCTCTCCAGGCAACAGGTATGTCAGAAAATCCAATGCACTAGTGCAAATTTATACCAATCCTAAGCCTATCCCTAAACCTGATCATAACATGCTTAGCGGCTGCTGAGAAAGCAAAAAAAACCGTCAATTTGCCAACCATGTCAATACAAAAATTACTCAATTTTATCGACCACTAAAATCATCTTATCTGATTTTATCATCCAACACAGAAAACGTTCTATTTTTGGCGACAAAATCAACTAATCTTTATATTGTTCAATGGATCTGGTTTACATTATGACTGTTGACAAATGTGAAATGAATATTTATTTTATAGTTATTTGTTTTGAGAGATATTCTAAAACATTTATTTCATTAATTAAATCCAGAAAAATAATGCAGGTATCATTTCTGCAATCCACTGTTGTGCATTCATGAAGCTGATGTGACGTCATACTAAACTGTGAACGAGAAAAAACTGGCTTTGTGTCACAGTTCAACGATTTTATCAGCAAATTTTATTGGGTGAATAAAGCACACCCACAAGCTCCAACGAAAATGACTGTATGTTATGCCAAGGAGCCACTCCCACAACATAAAAAAGTCCCTGACTCCTTCGATCTCCTAGTAATACTCTGATATTAAGGTAAAAAGTCTGGTACTTGATTGTGCTTACATAACTAAACCATGCTTACATGAAAGACTCATGGCCAGAAGCAATTACAATTGCAAAAGTGGCAGCTTATTGGCATCAGGTAATGACATCGCAGTGCAATATGCGGTCATCCGTTGCCGGTGTTAGCGAACAACTAGTCTGCAGTGCAACACACAGACATGCCACTGCCCCAACCAGTCACATATCATGCTACTATTACCACACATCAGTACAATAACAATATAATTACAACATAATAACAGAAAAAAATCCATAGGTGCCATTGCAATAAGTTCCCCACCAGGAAGTCTGAAATAGTGATCAAGGCCAGGCCCATCGAGAGAGTGGGGTAGAAGGGGTAAGCTACCTCGGGCCCCATGATGTTTGGGGCCCCACTGTTGGCCACAAATATAAAGTACGCCAGAATGTACCATTTTGAAAAGAAAAATTCAAAAATTTTCTCCCCAGAGGAGCCTCGTAAAATGTTTAAGGGCCCCACGAGAATGTTTTTCCAGGCCCCGCTGTGGTTCTTGACGGGCATGATCAAGGCTTATGGTTAGGGTTAGAAATAGGTTTAAGCTTACCGTTATGGCTAGCCTTGTAAGACTTGGGCAGGGAAGTTTTGCGATAATGCCAAATAATGCACTACAATGCACCATAAAAATATTATACTATTATTACCTTACTAAACACTGGTGTTGCCCACAGCAAAAAGCTGACAACATACAATTTTCTTTGACATGATTTTCACCTGACATACACCCCGACCTTATCGTCCTTATGCCAATATCTTCAACACCTTTCGCTGACAGCTCAAAGTACCTGGCATTTCTAGTTTGCCAGACAAGTGTGCAGACAGTCATATTTCTCACTAGTTTCTATGCACGTCTTCGGCGCCACTCAATGACAACCTTCACAGAGAATGATATAAAACGACGCAACCTGCTAGATTCAGTAACACACATTCATGGGTTTCTATAATTACTCAATCGGCCCCATCGGCCCCATCGGCGTAAGTAGTCTGCAAAAATACATTCAGTATAATGTATCAGTGAACTGTGCAGTTATTACAGCTATGTTATAAAAATTATTCAATTCATTTTAATTCAGGATTATCATGCATTGACTATGTCGACATAGTTATGCAAAGCTAAGCTAGTAAGTTAATTTAAGTTATACAGAAGTCTAGG
>Ga0209367_1002308_pt1 | contig 25056 bp, 17 predicted proteins | sample WorMetLIZISLAND2_FD_187412 | JGI IMG/M metagenome (GOLD analysis project Ga0209367, IMG submission 187412) | Marine gutless worms symbiont microbial communities from Max Planck institute for Marine Microbiology, Germany - Olavius geniculatus... ... | reverse complement strand
TAGTAAAGGACCAAGAACAGAGCCTTGAGGTACACCATAGAGAGAACCATGTGGGGAAGACAGACTACCAGAGCAGCGGACACGGAAAGAGCGAGATGACAAGTATGATTTGAACCAGTTTAAGACCAGTTTAAGTAGTTTTTATGTCCAGTAAGTTTAGTTTAGAAAATTAAAACAGAAATTGTACGTGTTTAGGTGGCCAGCATAGTTAACCAGTATGGTTTTCTGGCAACTTGGCTCAGTAATTAACTGTTGTATTATGTTATCAATTGTAATTGTATTTTTGTTCGAGCCAAATAAATTTCTTCTTCTTCTTCTTTGAGATCTGGTAAATTTGGTGGCCATTCATTCTTTTTGACATAGTCAGTACAGTGCACGTTCAAGTGAAAATGAAAAATTCTCCAAGTCAGCGTGCATAATATGGGATAACTTCATCAAATTTAAGAATAATTGAATGAAGCTTTGTAATTTGTCGTATAGTTGAATGCCGCATATGCGTGTAAAAGATGGCTTTAAAATTTCCAGTCTTAGAAAATTTCACACCTTTGAAATAGTTTTTTGAACTTCATTTTTCAGACTCACACTGTACAGATACCACGAGCAGACCTTACATCAATTTCCTAGACCACTCATGGCAGCGTCGTGGCAGGGGGAAGGGAAACACTAAATATTTGGCTGTCAGAAAATCTTCTTCTTGTCAGAAAATACTCATCCGAAAATGCTAACTTTGGGGACAACCCCCCATTCTGGCGAAATTTAAGGAGCAAAATTTAAAAATTCTGAGCACTAAGAACTCTCTGTGTCAAAAATTTGCAACTCTCTGCCCCACTGACTTTTAGACCCACGATGTGTCATCCGTATTGATGTGCCAAAAATGCCTAACAAAACTCCGTAAACTGACACCGTTTGTCACAAATCATCCCTCTTTGGTTCACTACTGTCTGTGCCATCAGCCTCAATGGGTTGAGCTGCACTGGGTGGAATGTTTGCATTTCCTTCCATCATAATCATCTCGTCATTCAGAGGTCGACCTTTTAAAGGTTGCCCCAAGCCTTCTGTGCTGAAGTTTGGATCTGACGGATCAACATTCAGAGGTTTTAGCTTTTCCTTTGTCGTTTTCTTTGATGCTAAAAAGCATACATACATCAACATATACCATAACTGCAGAAACACCACACAAATTAATGCAAAACAAACTAATGTGATCAAAAATCACTGGGCCCCTATAATGCAAAAATGTTTTTGCTCATGCAAAATATGTTTTGCGTTCTGAAATCAGTCTAGTACTTTAGTGCTTAACATTGTTAGATAAGCAACAGGCACCTTATCCAGTTGAAAAAACCTACTGAAAAAGATCCTCTTTTGAGGATTTGGCTTAACATAGATTAACTTTCTCAGTTGAACAAAAACTAAAGTATTAGAAATAAAGTAGTCAAGTACTAGCAGTTGTTGTAAGGTCACAGTTTTCAAGTCTAGTCTAGAAAAGTATTCATATTAAAACTAACTTTTGTCAAAGATATAAATAATTTTGATCGCTTACACTTTTTCGCTTCACATTTGCCACTTCGTCGATGAAAGCCCTCGGCGCAGTCACATCGGTAAGAGCCGAGTGTATTGACACACTTCTCTGTCTCTGATGAACACAGCTTAGCACCATCGACAGCTGCACACTCATCCACGTCTATACATACAAATACGCACACACAGACATGCAGTGAATATTAATCCACCCCATTCATTCACCGACTACAAAAATTAAAGAAAACAGTAAATGTTATCTACAGCTCTTAATGGTAACCCATCACAGAGCTACAAAGCGTCACCTGCCATATGGGATTACATAGTGTTACCTGCTACTTGACACAGCTGCCACCCGACACAGGTGGAGGAGCATCACCTCAACCCCAGCCAGACAGGGGCCGAAACTCGATTTACCTACCTCGGAGAGATGGAAGGCTGAGTTGACCTTGCTGGTTGGTAGTATAACAACATGGTTTACCTGTCTGCAGACAAGTCATCCATCCAAGTAGTAACTTATTGACAGTGAGTCGACTGGGTGTCAAACTCACGACTATGTGATTATACATTCATCATCCTAACCAGTAAACCAGCAACCAGCAGTGTGCTATAGTGCTCCAACACAGCAGCGTCAACGTCCATTCTGCTGCTTGCAATCTGGTGTGCCATAAACGTCTAGTGTAATCAAAACAGTTTATTAAAGGTTAACATCCATCCATCGTAGAACAATTTCGAGACAATTATAGGATCTTCTTTCAAGGCAACAGAGTTGCTAAAATACTGATTCTACAGGTCAGATGCTGTTCTTGACGTCCAACCACAGCACTGCAGGCTGACACAAGAAACACACAAATAATCTCCTTTCGCATAAACTTGACTTCACTGTAAACCAAATATCAAATTCAATAACATACAGGCCCCGGCAAAATAATGTAAAAACAAATTTAAAAAAAACAAACAATTTTTTAAAGAAAAATTCATCTGACATAAAGTCACAAAAAATAAATATAAAAATAAGAATAGATGAAAAGCTAACTGCAAAAACACAAATTATTACCAGTGCAATCATTGGTGTTCAGATCAACAGCATATCCAGCCCGACACGTGAGACAGTTTGATGCCAAAGGACCGGTGCAACCATTGCATGACTGATGGCAAGCTACAGCAACAGACCAAAAAAATCAATGACTGAGAGAGTAGTTTCTTAACACATCAGCATGCAAAAAAGCAAATTCATGCCACAATGATGTTAATAGTGACTGAACTGTATCAGTAGAAGGTGTGTGTGCATGTTAAAATTCAACAACAAACACTACTGATACGTGGTAAGCTTCGGATGTCTTGCAACCAAATCCAAAAATAATTGCAGTCAACGACAACAATATAAACGGTGCAACTACCTGATTCTGTAATCAAATCCATAGTCTATAAACAAAATATAATTCCAACAGTTGTTCTCAGACAGTAAGGTTCTACAAATTTAACAAAAATGCTGCCATGATGCAGAGTAAACAAGGTTGCTTCAATGACTAAAACTTTAAAAATACACCTACCACTATTCAATTTTTCAGAACAATAATCAACAACAAAATAATTATATTAGTTCAGAAAATAAGACTGAAAAAATGTGGCTTTGTTATCATATTTCTCATTTCTGGCCCTAAATAAAAAATGAAAACTGCAATGATTAATCACCGTCACATGTTGACGATCCTTCGGTATTCCTACAAAATGACTGCTGGTCACATGTACGCAGTCCTTCTGCACATTCATCAATATCTACGCCGGCAAAACATAAGTAAAACACTTCAACTAATAAATATTCAATCAAAAATTAAAATAAAAGCAAAATTAGATATTACCAACGCATTTTTACTCCAGCAGCAACAAATCCACTTAGCCATATCTTATGTTTCTGCAATTGTCTTTTTCTGCTATTTATTCCTGGTTTCTCAACTTCATCCTTGTTGCTTTGTTGATTTCTTGATGATTCCAAGAACATTCACTAGTTTAATTAATCACATTTTTCAAAATGCTAACAAAATCAGTCTGCGATGAAGAAATGATTTAATTCATCTGCTTCAGGAAGTAATATTACATATGACACTGACTAACAGAGCTTGCACGGTTGACAAAGTTCATCAGTAATAAGCAGCAACTCAGTGATGACTTCAGATCCTCATGAGAAAGACACTCAATGAACCAGATGAATGACAGACAATACAGAGAGAGTCAATACCTTTGCAAGTCTGTCGAAGCAAACTGAATCCATCAGGCTGCCAGCCGTCACTGCAAGCATCACACGTAGATGCCGTGTCATCAGTGCAGCTACCAGCACATGCCGCGTGACATGCTGTGCAACACAGGCCAAGCATAGTAGATAATACGGAGTGCATATATGTACTGTGATACAAGCTCACAGTTAGGCACAAAACTGCCATAAATGCACAACATTTCAGTTCAGTAAAATAATTTCTGATCAGACATTCTTACAGCCAAGCTATCATGAACAAGCTAGAATAAATTGATGCTATAGGCCCTTCTAAACAGTTCAGCTTTAAGATGAGTACAAAAACAGGAAAGTGATGACAGTAGGTGCTGAATAGCTGATGGCAACAAATTCTATGCTCCATGACACAACAGTAACTATTACTACTACTACTACTACTACTACTATTATTATTTACTTCTAGTATCAACCAGTTCAAAAAGCCTCATAAGCTCCACCAGCGAGGTTCAAGCAAAGTACCAACCACCAGTAGTCTTGTAGCAATGTTTCTTGCAGCAGCTGTTTTTACCAGTTTGGTGCACAAAAAGATGCTAAAATTGTAATAAATACGTTGCACATTGCTATAAATTGATAGTCATGAGCAGTTGATAAGAGGCTTTATTTGAAGCACAAACAAAATAGTACTATTGAGGTAAAATGATAGTTTTGCTGTGTTGCGAAACAGGTACTGAGGCATTTCTGCTGTTCCTGTGGAGTAAGCACCTATAACATTGTGCACATTCAGTAATTTAGCGACGCCAAAGTTGACATACGTTTACAGTCGCCATTGTAATCGATGAAATGTCGTTCCTGACATAACTCACAGTTCTCCGGCCCAGGACCAATACACCCATCACATGAGGCATCACATGCTATATACATTTCACACAGTTACACATTCCACTGACAATCATACTCTTTCTATCAGTAACCTGCTTATTCAGCAGGTTTATGAAAAATGCTGTATAATGTAAATACTCCTATTTTCAGCTGCTTTCTTTCGATCAGTATGAATGTTATTTCCCCACCAAGATGTCTTTTCTATGTATCTTGTGTTCTTCCCTTTCCCTCTATAACTTCTAATAGTACCAGACTAACATTCAGTGACTAAAATGATGTAAAGAGACAATTTGCTTCAATGCAGCAATCATGGTCATTTCAAAGAGTCACTGTACCATATCATCTACTCCTCACCAGTAATAAAAACACTACTAGTCAGTGCTACGACTATGATAATACCAAAAACAATGGGCCATGAAAGCTAAATGGCAAAGATAGTAAATTCCATGCCTCTTTTATAGTGGCACAAAAAACATCAATTTTCCATGTTACTTTTATGGCTTGATGTGAGCAAATTGATATCTCAAATATGTCAATATAATGCTAAGTTGTACAATTTGCATAATTCACCCCCATTACCACCACTACACTATTACCATAACATCTAATTTTTCTTTATCCGGCCAGTTCTTCCAGAGTTACCCAGTTAGCACATTGGTTATTCAAGCACAAATTTTTGATTAAGTCACCATCAGACGCCAATACAACAGTACAACCAACAGCATCAGACTACTGACTGAAAGACTGCGATTAGTCAAAGAAGCGCATAGTAAAATCATGACCTGGACATCTGAATGATCCCTGTTTGTTCTGGCAGTACTGACCATGTTGACAATTGTGACTACCCAGGCTACACTCATCAATGTCTGCATGCAGTCGGTCACACGGTCAACTGTTAGCACTCGCTGTTCCAACAAATATACTGGAATGCAAAATGATTAAGAATGGTGACAGCAGATCATAAGTTTTTTTTCTCAATAATCTGGTTAATGTAAGGCCATAGAGTCACAAAACAGATTATAATGTTACTGACAACAGTGCCAAAAAAGAGTAAGATAATAGATAACAAGTATTGATGTTAAAAACCAACCCCATATGTAAGCTCATCAGTTACCTGTAAAAATAATCAGTTCATCTATAAATCTATAAATTTATTGAGTCAATAAATTCAACAGAACACTTGGGTTAAATTAACCATCAAATCGCAACTTCAGATAGTGACAAAATCATGCAAACAAAAGTCTAGCTGTCACTAAGAAAAGCTGATCGTCATCTCACTGCCTGCCTGTTGTACATTTAATCTTTCATTTACATATCTATTGTCAAAATGACACTACTTCCTGTCAAAATGGTATCAGCAAATGAGCAGCAAACAGCAGCCATGACATAAAACGTTACAGAGAGACCGACTGACGACACATCAGACCATGAGCGCAACCATTAGTATGGTTGGCTAAAAATTAAAATCATACTGCCTACATATACCAAAAAACTCAAACAATGCAGAAACTCACCCTGACAGCCCTCATCTTCAACGTGTTCGTAGCCTTCCCTACAGCTAGCACAGTGAATACTGTCCGGTCCACTGCATGAGCCCAGACAGCCGGGATGACATGCTGCACAACGGACAACATAACCACTCATAGACATCCGTCCCTCCCAACAAGTGGTGGATCCAAGAAGGTGGGGAGCGGCCGCCCTCCCCCTTATTGACTGGATGCATCATAAAACATGTGAAAATTTTGCACGAAAATGCATTATTTTAGCATAAATTTTCTGGCCCAGACCCCCTACCCTTCCGCCCCCCTCTATTCAGAATTTCTGGATCCGCCACTGCTCCCAGCATTAACAGATCTATAAGCAGCATTACATACACATTACATCACTGTCAGCAATGTAACGAAGCATAATGCACTCTAGACCACGCTGTTAATTTCATGACTGTGACGGACAGGGTGTTCTGTGTGAAAGGTGCATGTGATAAAAAGATGCAAGACACGTTTCAATCACCACACTTGACTGGAGTAAGACTGGACTATTCAGCTTCATAGTCAGCTATGCAGGAGTCTTCGTGCATAACAGTGATGGCAGGATAAACAAAGAAATGTATATATGCCCCCAGTATTACTATGAGTTACATCAAATGCATCAACAAATGTCATTTATTCACACAGACAATGCATGTTCTTTTCCAATCTCACAGAAGCACGTGAAATGACTTACGTTGACAAATGGTGTGCGTATCATTCTGAATCTCAACAAAAAACTCGTCCATGCATTCGTTGCACAATGTTCCCTGATATCCAAACTTGCATTCACATTTTCCTGATCCCTCCCTTGTACCACTGCCCTGCAACACATAATGACACCACAGCAACAGCTAAAACATTCTAGCATTTTTCTTTAAAAAAAATGTTGTTCTGTGCATAGCAGAACATGCCGTCCTCAGGAAGGCATCAAAGAGACTTCGTTATAAGCAAGCAGTAAGTTATTTTGTGACAAAATGCTATGGCTTGACAATGCGATTTACGAAGCATACCTCGCATTCTCCGTTGCCCCAGCACGGACGTTCTGTGCCACCGAGGCATGGTTCGCACTGGTCACCATATGTCCCCTTTGGACAACAAACTGTCAACAATCATCACAATGCCAATGTCATGCATTCACTGGAAAAACAAACAAAATTATAGTATCATTCACCGAGATAAAAATCATCAACCTTAGTTCCTAAGATATCACTCAGCGAAAGAAAGTGTCACTTAAAATCACCCCTCACCCACTCAGTCAGCCACACAATTAGCAGGATTTGATGACTTGGCACCGCAATACCTCACTGCCTCAGCTAAACTGAGCAAAAGATGCAGAAAAATAACTGAAAAACTACGCACTGCGCAATGTGTCTATGCAGAAGTAGACTTCGAGATCGAGATCGAGACCATTCGCATAGTGCTTAAAGAACCATTGTTCAAGAAGCTCCTCTTGCTCTTCCAGCATATGATGACACTAAAAACATAATCCAGTAGCACATTATACATCAGCAGGGAGATTATGTTTTGCACTGATACTCATCTGATGGCAGAAAACCAGAAGACAACACATGAAAACTGTACAACGAAAGTTGAAAAATAAATACCAGAAAACAATAACAATGCGCAGCTGAATTGGAAGAGATATGAAAATCAAGATTCCAACAAGTCAGCTGGATACGGAACTGTCATCTCAACTAACTTCAACAAAACAATGTTGTGTACACAGTGTTAAAATAAATAAACAAATAAATACGTACCGCCTGGCTGTTTTCATCACAAGCATGTTCCACAACTTCCACAAATCGTGTCTCACTGCAAAAATAATTAGCAACAAAACAAGTCCAATCACAGTTAATAAGTAAAGAAACGTTGTTGTTTCTCACTAATTATAAAGAAAAATGTCTGCAGAATTCAGTAAAATCATTTTAATTGCTTTCCACAGAATGCAATGTTGTTACTTTCTACACAATAAAGTAAACAGCCAAAATAATAAAACAATAAAAATGCACATAAATCTTATAACCCATACCATCATTCATAATGCTTGTATACTGACTACTGATCTGCACAAAGCAACTAATATCAACAATGCACAATTCCTCTTAAGTACTTGGTATGACGTACTGAGCATAAATCACCTTGTTGAATAGCTTCCGAGTTTCCTCTCCTCCCACTTGGTATTGCCACCTCCGAAACTACCCTTCGCAGTCTTCTTCAAACCCTGCCGCAAAAGATATGCTACACTTCTAGCAATTAATAAAATAGTAATAATATTGTACACGATAATGCCCACCTGATGGCATGTCATGTGGCAAAGTTTTGTCACTCAATCTAAAACAAAAATTATAGGTGCGAATACCCTGAATTTTAAGCCAATTTTTGACTCCCCATTGTAAAAAATTGTAAGAGGGACCCTGTCCCTGGTGGAGTGCGTGCTCGCAAGACTTAGTCATTCTCTACCGCATGTAAAATTTGGGGGTGCAGCACCCCTAAAGACAAAAAAATATGGTCTTTTGAAAAAGTCAATTTGGGCAGGTATGATTTGATCTTCAGATCTCTGAGGTTGCTGAACCAAAGTTCACTGAACTTTTTTTTACGCCAAACGTGGGTCGAATCGCGGTTGATCAGGTACTTCTCTGATTTGGAATATCTTCATTCGTTCCAAAGATAACTGCCATTGAACTTTGACATCGCCCAAAATCTCGCCAAATTTTGCATGTTTTTGGCCCCTAACACTTTTTGGCAAAGAATCCCAACAATTGTGGACCTGCATTATAAAATTCAAAGCACTGAAAGCTATATTGCAGTATGTCAGACGATCGTAGTCAGTATTCTAATAGACAAAAACTGAGTGACAGTGATATGTTTGGGTGTTAGTAGATCATGTCTAATAGCTAAAAAAACTAGCTGCTGGATAACAGCTTGTGATGCCTAAACAATAATACATAAGATACCAAGACATTATCTAGACTGCAAGATATGATGTGCAAGAGTTTCATCAGTTTACCACTAAAGCCTATTTATTATTCAGATAAAAATCTTCATCTAGGGGCCTAATTCACAAACACTGTCGTAAGACATGTCGTAAGACATGTCATATAATTATCATAACTTAACAGTTAAGATGTCGTAAGATTATCTTACGACATGTCATAAGATTATCTTACAACATGTCGTAAATGAATTCACAAAACTTATCTTTAATGATCGTAACCTTTGTCACGAAAGTGTCTTGTTGTCATGGTAACTATGGTCGTCTGCATTCTGTGTGTAATTGTAATTAGTCACTGACCTGTCAGTAAGTAAAGGTGGTCTTTTCCAGTAAAATTTGTAATTTTATAATTCGGAAATTATTAAGATTCTAATTATGACTGGTGGTGTGGCATAGTTGGTAACGCGTTTCGGCTGAAACAAAGTTACTCTATTCCGGCCCCGGTTAGTACTGCGATGGGTGACTGCCTGCGGGCAGGCAAATCATCTCGGTGCGAAGCCTGCCAGCTAGGTCGACTCAGCCTTCTACCCTCTGTGGGACAGTAAAATGAGTAGCAACTCATTTACATGAGTTATGGAAGGTGGGGACCTTGGTACAGCTGACTGGTGTTGCTTAGCCGGCCGCTGCGCCAGCCTGTGTCTGCAGGCTGCACATGCTGGCCGTGCGGCAGGCGGCTCTGGTTTGTGACGAAAGCACATTAGAGGCGTGCGCATGCTCGCGACGATGCGCTATACAAATTGACAACCTTTACCTTTACCTTTACCTTTACACAATTTCGGCTTACATGGTGTTAATTTATTTCTGTTTCTATTTTTATTTGTTGAATATTTTTTAAAAATTTATTTTAATTTCATTTGTACTGTATTTTTAATACATGCTATCCGAGTTTTTAGATCCAAAAATAAGAGTCTTTAGAGACAGTGTTGAAAGCTGTAAAAGATGAAAAAACGAGTATTTGAAGCATTTCTTGGCCGCGGCACACTCAGCTACACTGCCTGAACTGAGAATAGTAGTGATAATTGTGTTTTTTACGCAAAAATAGCTATTTAGGCCTAACTATAAAAAACAGCCTGCACCGATCACCAACAGAAAGCGCAATGGACTATACAGTTTTGGTCGAGCAACCCACCAGTATTGCGATACTGGGTATCTGAATCGTTTTCAGGTATCGCCTGCATGACACTACGCTGTATTATTTTTTATTCTACTTCCGTTGTCAAGACATATGTTTACGTGGCTATGGCGTAGCAATGGTCCATCACCAGTAAAAAGTGCTGCTTATTTACCCATGAATTAATTTATCCAGCAAAAAGATCACAGAAAACAGATATTGTACAAATCTAACACTTATAGATTACGAGTATAATTGAAAAAGAGGTCTTATAAATCAATACAAAAAGGTTTTTCTTGTTGGAAAGAATTGGAATCAAATCATTTTGATTGTCATAAGACACCTAAAAAGTGATCATAAGATTTTTGTCCTAAAATTGTCGAAAGATGTCTTGTGAATTAGCACATTGGCGTAAGTAGACAATGGTACATGTGCACAATGGCATAAAATTGTCCTAAAATTGTCCTAAGATGTTTTGTGAATCGAGCCCCAGGTCTTTTCTCCATCGCTGTGACTAGGCAGGGGCCATGATATAACACTGACTATTTTAACTAGCCACATAAAATGTTTATATTTTAAGGTCAGAAAACTAAAAAAAATCATTCAAAATCCAAAACAAGTACCTCCATAAAATTCTTAACAAGGTCTCTACATGTTTCGCATTTTGACGCAGATTGCAATGTTGGTGAACACGACAGCAACAAAACCAGAGCAACATAGAACCAGTGACAAATAACTGCTTTTGACAGTCTGGTATTATAATTCACTTGAGATGACATTCTTTCACTAAAACATAAATACAGACATTTACCATATCAAAGTGTAGTCAAGTTCACTAAAGAAGATAGCACACAAGTGATGGAAATCAACCAACTTCTGTAAGCATGGTTCACCAGGTTCAGTTTACCAACAGAATTGGCTCACAAATTTGGGGAACAATGAGTTAATGTATCGATAATCTGAGGGTTCAATAATAAAATTCTGACTGTCACGTGATGAGGTGGTGGCCATGTTGCCTACAGTTGAGAGATAGTTAGAGATAAGGTTAGTATTATGATTAAGAATTAGGCAAAATGGAACCCTATGACTCATGAAACCTTGGATTATTGACCTATAATCAACCATGGCACTCGACCAATTTTTGCGCTCCCAACTTTGTACAACATTGTCTTCGCAAATACTCGATGGTGAATCGTAAAGATGGTAAGGATGACGCTTGCATTATTTTTGGGTAGAGTGGAGTTTACTGGGCGCCATAGGAATACATTGTGCCTATTGTTTCACATATATACCGTATAACTACCAATAGGGTTATGGTTAGGATTAGGGTTAGGTGTAGGGTCAGGGTTAGGTGTAGGGTTAGGGTTTAGAGTTAGGGTTAGGTGTATTTCTATGGCGCCCAGTAAACTCCACTCGTCCCTTATTTTTGTATCTAATGAACTGAAATCAACATTACAGAACAACAAATATAATTAGTTAGGTAACTAAACAACTATTGTTTACCCACTGTAAACAAATGCTATGGTAACGTGCTGCAAATTAATAGCCTTTCTCCTTTCAAGAATTATGACACCCAAATCATAAGTTAAGGGGTGCTGTTCTTCAGATACCAAATCGCATGATACACCAACCACGGGGTTACTAAAAGGGGCGTGGCACAACACGGATTACTGACACAATGCTGCTTAAAGTGTAAAAGCGCACAGACTGCATTGATATCAAACACAGCATGTGCATTTAATAGTACAAAATAATCTGACTGCTAACATTACGCGCAAAATGTACAATATTATCACAAAATTACTGTAAACATCGGCGGTAAACAATACAAACTTCTCCAATCAACAGCTGACACGTGCAGCATGTGCGCCACAAAAAGGAAAAAATAAATAAGCAAATAAACGACCCTGGTATGTACAGCATGATAGAAAATGCACAATCTGCACAGCTCTAGCTAAATACTTTCTAATTCAATGTTATGATTGCTTTTATCCTCCGTGTTTACATTACAACTTCCTGTTAAAAAAACTGAAACTTCACTGTGTCTCAAAAAAAACCGGACCCCTATTACGTTTTGAAATAACTCCAACAAACTGTGCCTAATATAATAATGATTAGCTGAGAAAGTCGTCAAAAGGTACTCAATATTGTAGTGTGTTATGGGCTTACGATATTTCATAAAACGGGGTACCAGCTTAGGTTATTTGAACTGAAGCAGCGCTTGGTGGAGGTCTGGTCTGGCCTACGGCAGACCGTTGTCGATGACGCAATCGACGAATGGAGAAGACGTCTCCGGGCCTGTGTTCGAGTAAAGGGACAGCACTTTGAACATCTGCTGTAACTTCTGACTATGATGTTGCTAAACAACAGTTCGTTCAACTTCAAACGTTGGCGTTATAACATTTAATGATTTCGTAACTGACGTTGTTAGTTCGTTGGAGTACTGCAGTGCAGCTGCCTCTACTGTTGGTGCCACAGGAAAACCTCAGCTGGTACTCTGTTCTTAAAATTTCTCGCTAAGTAACACATGCTATTAAGTGCTGATTCTCTAACGATTATTTTTGTCAAAATCTATTGCTATTGAACCACAACTGTTGGAGTTATTGCAAAAGGTAGCAGGGGTCTGGTTTTTTAGAGACACAGTGTATAACTAAAACTAAATAATTATGTCTTAGGAGACGCGTGTTGATTATTGTGATATTTTTATAGATATTTTAGTCTTTCTAGAACTAGTTGGAAAGGTTGTGCTTTTGGTCTAAGTTCTTATTCGTGAAGTACACTTTGCATCCCTGGATGGGTTTTCTGACTACTACAGAACAATATAGCGGTAGATCGGCGATCTTGCTGTTAGCTCTGGTAAATTGCTAGAGGTAGATCGGGTAGACACACTAATGGGTAGATGATAGAACTTATACCCTATTCATGGTAGACACAGAAGGTCATGGCACTGTCACGTAATCACATATTTAAAGCAGGATTATTCAGAATTATATCAAAGTCCAGCTTAAGACAAAGCGGTTTTTTGGAAAACCGGTGTCTTATGAATAAATTTCATTTAATAGCACATTTACAGCACATAAATGATAAAGTGTGTGATTTCTGTTCTAACCACAGTCTTGGTAATGCAGTGAAAAAATGTGGTTGCATTCTTATACCGTCATGAATGTTCTGGCTACTATAGAAGAAAGGGGCGTGGTCGTCACCGCTGATCATGCAGTGTTCACACTTAACCGCCGACTACGCCGGTCACATGTAATGGCCAGTGTAACGTAGGGTCAAGGGCAGCAGCTTGATCGTACGGGTGTCGGCGGAAGAGACGTACAGTCGTCCAATGGCGGCCCCCAGGTCAGGGGACACACATAGACGCTGTCCTCTACTGTGCTTCCCGTTCTTCCTGCATGCTACAAACCACGACAGCACGTTCAACGCACGATTCTGCTGCCATCAGAGTCGCAAGGAGAGCTCACAGCTCTCACATCGATCTGCGGCAGTGTATCCGTGTTGCTACATGGAACGTTCTCACTCTGAATGGTACCAGTTACCAAACAGCATTGGTCCAGGAGCTAGAAAAGTACAACATTGCCATTGCTGGTCTCACAGAAGCTCGTTCGCAGGACAGTGACCTTAGCACAGTGGATGGTGCTACTTTTCTCCACTTCATCGGACACGATAGGACTATAGGTGTCGCTCTGGTACTAAGTCATCTATTCAATGATGCTCTTGCTACATGGCAGCCTACGTCCTCATGATTGCTTTCTGCTGGACTTATCCACCATCATGGCCATCTCTCAGTAATAGTAGGCTATGCTCCCACAGAAGAAGCTGCAGATGCTGACAAGGATGCCTTCTATAATGACCTGGCTTCTGTTATTGAATCAGTTTCCACTCATGACAATCTGTTGATGTTAGATGACTTCAACACCGTGACAGGACCATGATCGGCTTTTTACGAGGATGTTGTTGGCCCATTTGGTGTTTGTTGGCCCATTTGGTGCAGGTAACCTAAATAATAACTCCTCGCATCCGTTGTCCCTTTGCAGCTCACATGGTCTCATTGTTTCGGGATCCTGGTTCAGATATCTATTGGACAGGTGGACATGGGCTTTAATGATGGATGAACAAAGAAAGATATACGGAGCATCAAGTCATACCGTGTCTTTTGCGGTGCAGAAGCCCCAGCCAATACTGACCACTTCTTAACTGTGGCCAAGTTTGCAGTTCGACCCCAGTTCAAATGTCGTCTGAAATGCACTCGCCGGTTTGACTCTGGCAAGCTTAGACATGATCTCACCACAGCATCCACATACGCCATTGCACTAAGCAACAGGTTTGAGGCTTTGGCTGATTTACCAGATGGCATAGAATCGGCATGGTCATCAGTACATGACTCGTTCCGACTTGCTGCTGAAGAGACGTTCGGATTTGTAAAGCCACATAGGCGTTTGCACCTATCATGGCAGAAAACTAAGTTACAGAACCTGGGTTCTGGTGATTCTGCTGCAGATATAACGGTTGCTAACAACACCATTGAAGCAGTTACAGAGTTCTGGTACTTGGGCTCTATTCAGTCGTCTTCTGGCAGATGCTATCCAGATCTACATCGACGAATTGGAGTGGCCTCCTCCATTATGCACTCCAAGCTAAGACTGTACCAAACTTGTGTTCTTTAAATCCTGTTGTATGGAGCTGATACATGGACTTTACTGGCAGATGACACACGCAGATTATAATTCTTCCATATGTCATGCCAACGCCAGATACTGGGTGTGAAGCGGCAGGACCATGTCAAGAACATCGACATAGTCGACAGGACTGGTCTGCCAAACATTGCATGTAATCAGCAAGAGGTGCCAAGCACTGTTTGGTCACGTTGTTAGACTGGATGCCACCACACCTGCACACCAAGCGTTATGTCAGGTCATTGCAATGAAAGGTGGGCAGAGTCTGGGGATGAACTGGAGAGGACCTCCTGGGCGTCCTCAAAAAACCTGAATACAGCAGATCGGCAACGGAACACCGGCCAGCTGGAGACAGATGTGGCAGAGTGCAGATGAATGTGGACATCGTGGGGAGTCGCCGCAACGGACCTCAGTTATCTACGCGTCGTGATGATGATGATGATGATTCTTACACCAGTAACATGATAAGTGTAATGAGATGAAGTGGTGATCTACCGCTAGTAATTTTCTGCTCACTTAGTGCGAGATCGCCGATCTACCGTTAGCACTGACCATGTCATAAAGTCACAGTTTTGAATGATGAGTGCCATGCTAGAATCGCAAGAATCTCGTAATTCAGCAGTTTTCTAGAGCATTGATGCATAGTGATAAATATTGCTAAGGCCTATGGCACATGACGCAAGTTTTGTGCCAAAGTTTCTGGTACCAGTGCAAATTTTTTCAGTCATGTCAAAATAACTCGTACGATGTGATGGAGTTAAGTTGGAACACTCTGCAGTCACCTCAGGACTTTCCCAAACGTACTGTTATGGGGCCGCTTTTATTTCTACTTCACATTAATGACATGCTATCAGTTGTTGACCCTGGAACATCTGTTCATCTGTTTGCCGATGACACACTGATCTACAGAGTGGGGCGACTGAAATCGCGGGAGTGGACATCGTGGCACGGTCAAAAATGCAGGGGTGGACATCGCGGGAGTGGACATTGAGGGAGTAGCGAAACAGCAATAAGCAGCGATCAAAACCTCCAGCGGTGCGGGGGACAGGGGGGACAAGAAAATTTGGAGAGAAAAGACACTGACCCTGTTGTACGCCACATTGTATATTGGTAAAATAACGCTGTATATACCCTTTTGTTTTGTGAGATACGGTGACATATCGGTTAAAAACCCACGGCTACAACGTCGTCAGCGTCGGCCGTGACAGAGTCACAATTCTTCGAGGTGTGTTTGATTGCACCACGCGAGGGGTTCGCATTTATGCTGTGTGGGCACGCATGCTTTTGTGAAAACTGCAATGCAAGTTGCTGAGATGGATGCAGGGTGTCCGGTGTGTCGTGGTATGATCACGATGGTGATGCGTATTTTTCATTAGAGACAGTGCTTTTAACTAGAGACAGTGTGAACATTGCTGCTAATGTAGACTGTTTGTGTGCTTTATTTCACACGTTTGCGATGACTTATTCAGTATTTAGTAGCATCATAAATATCCAGAAATCACTATTCACATTCTTTGAGTTGACATGTCCAAAAAACATAGCGTTCCGTTTCATGGTTATAGGCTACATGAAAGCTTTCTACTACCAATCACTCCCGCAATGTCCACTCCCGCAATGTCCACTCCCGTGATGTCCATCCCTGCTACTTGGTGCCGCGATGTCCACTCCCGCGATTTCAGCGCCCCCTACAGAGTGATACATAATATAGAGGACCAAGTGGTGCTGCAGTGGGATCTCGCTAGGCTGGAACAATGGGCCTGGGGCATGGCGTTCAATGCATCCAAATGTCGCATCATGCACATGAGCCGTCCATCTTCTTAGTCGCATCAGTATGTGTAATCAATTCCATGGTATTGTGTTGCCATCAGTTACCAGTGAAAAATATCTCGGAGTCTATCTTAACCACGACCTCAAGTGGTCACATCACATTGATCAGGTAGCTTCCAAGGCAGCAAGGAAGCTAGGATTTATGAGACGCAATCTCAGAGGTGCTCCAGTTAACTGTAAGAAACTTGCATATGATACTCTAGTCCGTTCTGGCATGGAATATGCATCAGTAATATGGGATCCGTATACAGAAGCAGACTCAAACAAGTAAGAAAAGATACAGCATACAGCAGCCAGATGGATACTGTCTCAATACTCTTGCAAGACTAGTGTAACTGCATTACTACAACAGTTACAGTTAGAATCTTTGGAAGAAGGGCACAAAATCCAAAGACTACCTTTCATGTACTCAAACTTAAACAGCCCAGTTGCAGTTCAGGCAACTTCTGTTGATCTCACTATCATCCAGATCGTGTCATGGCTCTGATGCAAGTCAACAGAAGCTGGTCACTGTGAGATCTTATATTGAGACAGTCTTACAGTATCAGAACAGGGAAAGACTGGAACGCTCTGCCTCAGTCCATCATGTCAACTGGCTTTTTGGCTCTGTTTAAGAGCCAACTGGCCAGTCACGCTACACCATAGTCGTCATCCCGTCGGTGTGATGCCGCAGTTCTGGGGCCGTGCCAACTAACTATCCTGATCCAGTCCAGTAACTTTGCTTGTTTGCCATGCAAACTAGTACCAGATTTTTCTGGTAGCAAGAACTTGGGTGGAGTAGAACGAGTTCCATTCTTTACCAGAAACATGGGATCACATGACTCAGTTGCAGGATTTTAACTACACTTATTAACGAACTGAACGTCAGAAAAAAATTTACCGGTAACTGTTTTTCAACTGCATTTAATTGGCACCAAGTAAATATGTGCAATAAAGCTAAACCAATTACAATTAAAATAAATTTTTGTAGCAACACTGTTTTCCATTATGCTTTGCAAATGAGCGCTGTGGTCTATACAAAAGCATCTATATTCCATTTCTTTCTTTGCTTGACACTACAATGTGATGTTAAATGTAGATTAATATTGATTAATAGTGACTGATCACCTGGACTGGAATCTCTTTTTAATGCTGGACCTGTGGCGTTTTGACTGTCAAAATGAACCAACGAAATTTGAGACACCGTTTTTCTGGTGCCAGTTTCTGGTGTTTGGTGGGCAAAATTTGGACACAAGTTTCTGGTGACAGTTTCTGGTAGCAGAAACTTGGGCTGAGAACTTGGGTCATGTGCCGTTCACCTAATGACAAGCATTCAATGCATTGCAGCTGAAATGTTCACTCTCCCATACCAGACCTCTCAGATTGACATACTTTTGGATTTGGATAAGTTATGATTTAATACTGTGAAATGCATGAATTTTTGCAAAATTTGGTGTTGATCTAATTAATATTTCTTAAGTTACAACTTACACGCCATAAGAGTGGCCCACTTTCCCACTTTTAAAGGCCTACCCTGTACCAGCTGACAGTCATTGGTGACTGGTTGAGCCAGACTATGATGATGACCTTTGCCTGAGATCAGCTGACAGTGATGTTTGTTCGCTATTCCAGAGGACTGCTAATTTCAAAGATTCTTTTGTACAATGTAGCACCCTTTGTAATTAAAATTTAGTGTTAAAATTGTCTGCACAGTGTGCTGATATGCTGAGTTGGTTTGTATTGTAGGGAGATGGCAGAAACAGAGTGGGAGCTATTGTGTGGATGTGGTGAACGCCATTTTGCTGTGTGGAAAGATGGAGACTTTGGCAACTGTTTCAAACGTTTTGTTTTTAGCTGCATACCGCATGGAGTTCTTGCTATTTCCAGTGCATATCAACTGGGCAAACATTGGCCTCGTCGCGCTCATGGCCGCATAATTTATTCCAGAATCCTGCATTTTCGACATGCATTTTCCATTGTGTTGATGCTTGCTGCCCTTGCTTTGTTGCTTGCTGGTTTTCTTTATGTTGAATTTTGTCCAGGATTGATTAATGTTGTTGACTGTGGTTTTCGTGCCATTGCGTGGTTTGCTCATTCTCGTTTTGTGCGAAGCAGTCATAGATTTCATCATATTCATCTACATGGTCCTGTGGCCACAGTGGTGTCGTTTTTGCTGATTCATGCAGCATCTTTTGTTTTACTTCAGTCGGCAATTCGCCAGCAAATTAAAGAATCTCGTCCTCTGCCGACACTTGATGAATGGTTCGTCTATGGTTCGTGTTTTGTGTACGTGCTGTATGCTTTAACACTGCTGCCATGTTTTCACCGGCAGACTCCCACTCAGCTGCATTTGCAGAATGTTTCAGATGAATTGTTGATTACTGGCAGCGATACAGATTCACTCAATTCAACTACCATTCGTACAAATCCTCTGTCAACAGTAACATTCTCGTGGGTGAATCCTTTAATGAAACGAGGTGCAAAAGGCCTGATAAGCTCAGTGAATGATGTCTTTGAGTTACCATCATTGCTTAACACAGTATTTGTTAGTGAAACTTTTCATGACATTCTGTGTGACCGCAGGACAGTCGTTGATGGTCAGAACAATTCTGTGACAGAGCCCACATTATCTGTACATACTGTGCCTGAAATAACGAATGATAACTCAACTTCTGGTGACCGTTTGCTAATGTCCAAATACAAGCATTATACCACGCTTCTGAAGGGACTCATGCTTACTTTTGGTGCTGAGTACATTTTTGCTGGGCTGCTGAAGCTGTTGAGTGACAGCATGTCATTTGTGGGGCCAATATTGTTGAACTTGTTGCTGAATTTCATGGTGGACCATTCAGCTCCGTTGTGGCATGGGTATGTCTACACAGCAGCTTTGCTTCTGTCTACATTACTTGGCGCAATTTTTTCCACACACTTCAGTTATCGTGTCACTGTTGTCAGTTTGAAGTTCCGAGCAGCTTTGGTGTCGACAGTTTATGACAAAACTCTGACAGTGAGTTCATCAGTGTTTGGCGGGGAGAGTCAAGGAGACAGTTCGTCGGATAATTTCAGTGGAACTGGTGAAGTTGTTAATTTGATGAGCACTGATGTCGATCGAGTTGTCAACTTTTGTCCAAGTTTTCACCAGCTCTGGAGTCTCCCATTACAAGTTAGTACATTATTGTCATCATAGTCTTCATGTGTGTGTTTATACTGTGCCATATAGATTGAAAAACGTCACTGCATTATATAATAATAGTAATAATATGGTCATTTGTATGGCACACAATGGCATCTAGCTGAATCCGAGGTGCATGGTACTCATATGTCATGGCTGGGAAAGATAACTAGTGCTATATGTCAGTTGTGGCATAAGAAAATACAAATGTTAGAAATAAAATCGTCGAGTTTATCTCGTGGTATTTTCTATTGACATTACTGTGAGAAGTTTTAATTTAATCACAAACTTTGTTTACTGCTTCAGAAAAATGTGCATTTTTATATGTGATTTTTGTATGTGAAGATGTTAGCTTTTGTTGATGTGAATTTCAGGTTGCTGTCACATTGTATTTGCTTTATCTACAAGTTGGAGTTGCATTTTTAGCTGGAGTAGCATTTGCAGTTCTGCTTATTCCAGTGAATAGATACATCGCTGTCAAAATTGGTGAACTTAGTCAAACTTTGATGGTGCAAAAAGACTCTCGTGTAAAGGTACATATCAACTTATCAGTTTTATTTGTTTGATATTTTGTAAATGTAATTAGCCAGCAATTTTGTTTACTGTATACTGAATTAGTAGTAGCTGCTGATGTTACTTTCAGTTTTATTTAACCAGACAATTTTTGTAAAGTTACTTTAGGTTAGGTCTTGGAGTCACTAAGAAGTGAGATTTTAGGAATTGCTGCAGCAGGAATTTTGTAAGCTGTAATGTATTTTTACTGTTTAACCAAAACTGTCAAGTCGCTAAGTATTGAGTGCATTATTCTCACTGAAGTAGGCAAAATGCATTTTTAAATTTTGATTAGTGTTGCACTAATGCTAAACATGAGTTTGATCACACACATTAAGAATCTGTTATTAACATGACTGCATGTACTCTTGGTATCAGTAATATATTTTGCACATGTTGTAGGTTATTAATGAGGCACTGTATGGTATCCGAGCAATAAAGTTGAGTGCTTGGGAGTCGCTATTCTCTCAGCGTATCACAGCACTGCGTAGTGCTGAGGTTCGCAGCCTGGCAGCGCGCAAGTACCTCGATGCACTGTGTGTGTTCTTCTGGGCCGCAACGCCCGTTCTCATATCACTGCTCACATTTCTCACCTACGTGTTGCTTGGTAATCGGCTTACGGCTGCAAAGGTGTGTGTATTGTTTTTATACTTAGTGAACGTTGTGACTGGTTGTATTGGTGCCCGGCGCCAGGAATATTTTACGCTTGGCGCTTTGTTTATCTTGGCAGACGTACGGAGTGTTTTAGACTACTTTTGGGAAGTTTAGTGGTCACGTGCACGGTAACCTAATTTGCATATTGCCTAGCAGTTGTTGTAAACAATAGCAATGGCTAAACGATTGAGTCAGTCATCAGACTCACGGAAAGACACTTCCCGTCAGCACTGGCTTGATTTGGTGATAAAAATATTGTGACTGAAGTGTGAGGTACATTTTTATGTTTTTTTTGAAAAAAAATCCACTTACACATTTCATATGCATAGCTGCTGTTTTTACTTACACATAGGCCTATCATAGGCGTAGCCATTGGGAGTACTGGGGGGAAGGTGGCCGGCCAACATGCACAAATTGAAAAGTTTTCACCATATTTCACTTTTCTTCTGTATGCTCCATCAAGACAAATACATGGCTACACGTACAACACATTTACCAGCATTATGCCGATAACTCCGGTAACGCGGTTTTGGCTGCGGCGTAGGGATTTTTTATGGGATGGCGGTTAGGGGGTTAATCAGCTATTGCTTTACATTTGTCGTAAAAATATATATGTGCTATTGCTGACTTTTGTGCAACTTGACCTAACCTTGATCAATGAATCGTCGTTATCATCAGTGCTCTTTTCACTGGTGCGAACATTGGTAGCACGGCATAACACATTATCATTATCATTATCACACTTCTCCAAGTTGTGCGATATTTCAAGTACCAGTAACTCCAGAAATTGGCTCTTCTAACAAACATGAGAAGTAATAGTACGTGTATTTTCCTTCATTGGGGTGCATAGAAGATATCTTATAATTAAGTAGTAAAATAAAAAAAATATGCAATTGTAGCAACGGTGGTTGTTGTACTTGTAGGTGTTTACAAGTATAGCACTGTTTGGCATTCTGATAGTGCCACTGAATGCTTTTCCGTGGGTGATCAATGGAATGATGGAAGCCTGGGTGTCTGTAAATCGTCTACAGAGATACATGAAGCTCACCAGTATCTGCTGGACTGACTATTACTCCACTTCACCACTCACAGGTGCACACAACACGTTGCTGCTTACTTACCAGCTATATCTGGACTTCTCGTAGTTTTTTTTTGTTTTCATTTCGTTTTTCTGTTTCAGTTATGGTTTTTTTGGATTTTAGGTTTCTGCCTCCACCGCGGCCATCTGTTTCTTGATTTTTTTACATAACAGTACATCTGTTTTATTTTTTGTCATTTTATTTCCATTTAAACATTTTTAGATTTTTTTAGTTTATATGTTAGATTAAACTAGCAGCTTGCTTGCCATTTTTCAGCGTGTCTTAGTCATCGCAATTCTGTCCGTCCGTCCATCACATGGGTGGATCAGTCAAAAATGGTTCAAGCTAGAATCACTAAATCTTCACCGTCACTGCTTGGAAGACTCTAGTTTTTGGGAACCATGAAGCTTTTCCATAAATTCGAAGGGGGTCGGTCCGAATGAGGGCACTAAATGAGAGGGGGGGTGGGAAAAATTTACGATTTTTAGCCAATAAAATGCTGTATCTCAATAACGGTGCAAGATAGTGTCTAGGTTACTATTAATCACTAATAGGAAGTCGTACACTGGCTCTGGATTGCCACCGAATTCAATGATCTTGGATGACCTTGAACGCTAGAATAGGGTTTTTTAATGAATTTTTTGGCGAATTCGGGCTGCGAGACACATTTTGAACGAATTGTGTCGAAATCAGTTGAGATGGACAATGAAAAGCTGTGTATGAAATTTTCAGCATTGAACGTAGATTTTGACGGTGCAAGTCTCGTATTTCTATGTTCAAAGAAACCTGCACACGAGGGCATCAAAGAGCGGTACCCCCGTAAAAGTAGTTATTTTACCGTTGTTGGCCAGTCTTTCGTGAAAACAGTTGCAGGTAAGCATGGGCATGCTGCTTATACACAAGCACTAGTGACCAACTTTTCAGTCGTATCAACATCTATGACTTTGGAGGACCCTGAACTTCCAAAATAAGGGATTTTTATTGATTTTTGCAATCTTCATCTGCACTGCACACTCCAAGAGTGAACTGCGACGAAATGGCTGGAGATAGACTGACAGTTTACGAATAGGAACTGCTATAGGCTTTTGCGCGTCTCGTGAGCATTAGCTCAAATTTCTTGTGTGAATTTGGCATAACTGAATTAACTGAGCACTTAAAGTGACCAGCTAAAAAAAAGTCAAAAGTTATATTACTAATGAGCTGGAATAACTTGTCAGTTTCAAGTATGATCACATGAATAGTCATGAATTTTATTACGTGCAACAGCAGCTACTGCTGTAGCGCACATCGCAATTTTGTCTGTCCACCTGTCTGTCTGTCTGTCCATCACATGGGTAGATCAGTCAAAAACGGTGCAAGCTACAGTCACCAAATGTTCACAGTGGGCTGCCTGGAAGACTCTAGTTTCAGGATCGGTAAAGCTTTTCCATAAATTTGAAAGGGGTCACCCCGATCAAGGGCGCTAAATGACAGAGGGGTAGGGAAAATTCGCGATTTTAGATAATTAGCCACCGGTCGTTTGGCGCCCTCTGGCGACTGTAAAAGAAACATATTTGTTAGGATGGCTGAACGTAGATTTTGTTTTACTGGTCTTTCAAGCATGCACCGCTGTTGCACGTTCACCTTTGCATTAGCTGGGCTTTTCTTGTAATGCATTGTAAGACTAAAGTTGTAACAAGCCAGAGCAAAATGAAGGTTTCTGGTGTGGGGGCAATCTGATTCCAAATGCTTGGACCGCAGAATGTGACGGTAATTGGCATTGTGCAATACAGATGCACAGCGGAGCGAGATCTGTGTGATTGATGGCACGTTTACCTGGCAGGCAGTGCAGGAAGGTCACGTGTCAGTCAGTGAGCTCAGTTCAGACGCAGTTGATGTTGATATTCCACGACTTGATTGTTCTGCTGATGATGCTGCTATGTTGGTGCATGAAACTCTACAATCATATCACATCCGTCCACCATTGATGAACATAGATTTTACAATACCAAAGGTTTGTTTAATATTTCCATCCAGTATGGGCTATATTCAAGCTGATTTATATTGTTTTTAAATGCAAGTTTTTGTACTATTAATGCTATGTATACATATGTTGTGTCTGATGTTTTTATGCTTAAACTTTTTATATGGTATTTTTGGCGTTTCATGTCTTAAACATTTAAACACAAATACTCTATTTTGAATTATGTACTGTTGATAAAAACACACATGAATCTGTATGTATTGTGCATTTTTCTTAGTTTTTATTATTGGTTTAAATACTTGCTTATTTCTTAAAGTCTGTTGTTAACTGTACTGTATGTGCATTTGTTATATTCTGTTTTTGTACAATATGATACAACATCTACGAGTTAGCGTTATTAATTTTGTAACCCGTGTATTTGGCTTGCTGTAGGGAGTATTTGTTGGGGTCATAGGCCCAGTCGGTGCTGGAAAGACTGCTGTGTTGTCAGCAATCGCAGCTGAAATGCAGTGCACATCTGGTCAGGTGGTTATTGGAAAACACGTCATGTGCACTGGTTTCGGTTTCACTTTGCAAGACTCATGGGTTCAGCATGCAACTCTCCGTGACAACATTCTGTTTGGTCGACCGTTCAACCCACTGAAATATGATGCGGTCATTGCTGCCTGCGCTTTGCAACAGGACATTGAGGTAAAAAATGTCATTTGTGTAACTATGTAACATTCATCATTGTCATCGACAATCATGGGCTCAACGCCCATTGGTGTCTGATGCCATTGTTACTATCGCTGCCCATCGCTGCCTATCTAGGGCAGCGTGGCTTAACTCCTGCAGGGTTGCCCCACACCACTGCTCAATGTCATCTGACCATTCTCGGTGAGGCCGTCCTCTT
>Ga0209367_1002306_pt1 | contig 25061 bp, 13 predicted proteins | sample WorMetLIZISLAND2_FD_187412 | JGI IMG/M metagenome (GOLD analysis project Ga0209367, IMG submission 187412) | Marine gutless worms symbiont microbial communities from Max Planck institute for Marine Microbiology, Germany - Olavius geniculatus... ... | reverse complement strand
TTGTCCATATATTTTGAATTAGCATTTCTTCAGCTACATCTGGTAAAAATTTCGTGTAAATTGATCATCATTTGAGTGAATTATGAAAGAAATAAAAAGGGTGCCCGTTTTTTTGAAACACAGTGTAGAATGAATAAAATACACCCAAGATAAAAATATCACAGGTATTAACTAATTATAAGTACTAAAAATAGTGACGGTGGCCAAAAATTACAAACTAGAATTAACTGTACCAATGTAGAAAGCATTATCCAAGTAAGCTGTGTAACTCACATGCGACAAGCTTGTGTCCAATAACAAAGGCTGGTCGGACACGTTTGACTGATCAGTGGCTAGTGATGAGATCAGAGACACATTGTCAGTTGAAGGCATCACTGGAACACAGTTATCATAATAAAAATGACTAAAATAACTAGAAGCAATCGGACAGCACAAATCTCTGCCCAGACTAGAGCTGCCAACTGGCTAATACAAGTGACTTATACTATCTGCTACATGTTGTGAAACAGACTGCTCCCAAAATTGAATCACTTGCACTACCCCTCCAGAAATATTATCGAACTCTAACTTTTGAGAAGTCTAGTGAACAGACGAACGGACAGATCTGTAATCATGACTTTTATTTTCAGTAGCAGTAACGACGTTCAAGAAAATAAGAAACTGTGTCATAAAGAGTTTCCCATCTTCATGTATGATAAATAAAAAACAACCAAAGTGGTTGCCAACCCACACACCAGGGCTGTATTTACGGCCAAGAAACTGCGTTCACCAATAAGGAGTGCATAATTAATCTACAGTCATTAATCACTGAATTAAGATAACACTATCACTACAGCAGACTGCAAAACGCTGCTAACAGTCAGCAAGTAGTAAATATTACGCAACATAATCTAACATAATCCTTCTGATTCGAAATTGCACTCAAACAGTACACAAAATTCCGAAGCAGCATGAAGTAAGCATTCATATTTACACAACGCAACTTTCGTGGAGCAAAACAACACAAAAAAGCACAGCTGCTGAGTGTTGAGAAACATTGCATTAACTGAGCACTGACCGCCAGTTAAAATGATGCTAAAAGCCTTATCGGTTACATTGTTGTTGTTGTTGATACAAGGCACTGTGTTCTCATCATTCTCATCAAACTCAGCTATAATCTGAAACATTAGCACAGATCTTATTGCGTGCAGAAATTCATGAAAACACAACCTATAATGTTATTGTTTTTTTTGACATTTTGGCAATCACAGCTGCCTTTGGGCCAGGTGTCACTGCGGCAGACTCTAAGTAATCATAGATGTGTGAAGTTGGTAGGACCCCTCATCTTGGTTCATTAAAACACATCAGACAAGATCTATTGCCACCTGGACAACTATATTAAGGTATATTGTCAGAAAACTAATAATATCTCACAAAGACGCAGCCACGATAATAACAACTAAGCAACAGAAAGGGCTCAGCAAGGTCCACTTCTGAGCAACTAGATAGCCTGTAGTAACAAAATAGCAATTAATAGCTTCAGTAAGTTTAGAAGCAGCAGCAACAAATGCTCATCACAAACTAGATCATTAAAAAAACACATAATCATGCTGAAATATAAGCTATAACCACAATAACCTGTTGCATATTTAAACAGATACATTGACAGCTATAACTAAGACCTAACCAAGAAAAAATACTGATTTTACCACTATGCTGTGCCCGTAGTTCGCTGCTATAGAACATAACGAAATCGGAGATATTGTGCGAAACAACAAGACGCTAAGAGCACCTGCAGATGCTCAGTGACATCACAAGCAAAAATTATGTAACTGAAAAAAAATGCCAAAGACAGAAGCAGCTGGTAAAAGAGTTTGTGATAAGACCAAAGAGAGCAGTGCCCTACTTCAAATCACCATATCTTTCTAACCAAAACTGTATATAATGGGGTACTACAGATTCATTTGTTGGCTGATGCGTACACCCTACAACTGTGCAGTGTATACCTGTTCTTTGTCTGTGGCAACGTCGCAGACAAGATCATCTTTGTCCAGAATTCGGCTGGTTGATTGAGATCTGAGGCAATGCACGTTCACCGTGTGACCACCAGCCTGTGCAGATCACGCCCAAAACGCCATCAATAACACTACACTGTGTCTCAAAAAACATCCCTGACATTTTGACTGTAATTTGAAAACCAATTACCACATTTTGATAATTTTTGGTACGAATATTCCTGACACAACTTACCATCAAATGAATATAGTGTTTCCCACCTTACCCAGCGTTTGTTTCTGCACTACCTGGGGAAAACACAACCGGCGAAATATCACTTTTTTATCCAATGCGATATGATTGCTTAATTAATATAACGCGTGAAAACACATTTTGTTCACATTTCTGACACTGTGGCTGACATTTCATTCAGTTGTCTATTTTTCAACTGCATGCAGTAAAAGTGTTTGTCCACTATGTGAACACAGGCAAGGAGATGTGTTCTCCATTCATAGACAGCAATATCGCTTAAGTTCTGCTCCAGACCAATGCAGGCTGTACCAGTCGCTTCTTGACTTCACAAACATTCCTAAACTTCATCTGGTAGACACACTGCTGCATGATAGTCAAACCTTGTAATAGACCGGCTGTAGGGGGGGCACAGATAGATGGAATTTATCGACGTTTTTTCATTCATTTTAACACGCAATACGCTTGATCTGCTATCCACAGGTAGTGCAAAAGCAGACGTTGGGTGAGGTGGAAACTAGAACATTTATTTTAATAGCCAGTTGTGTCAAAAATATTTCCGCAAAAAATTATTAAAATCTGTTAATCTTTCTTTAAGTTATGATCGACAATGTCGGGATGTTTTTATGAGGTTTTCTGTTTATTTCAACATATATTTCACTTGATCTGCTTTCCCTAGGTAGTGCAGAAGCATACATTGGGTGAGGTGGGAAACTGAATGGTCATTTGATGGCAAGTTGTGTGAGGAATATTGGCACCAAAATATATCAAAATCTGATGGTTGCTTTTCACGTTACAGTCAAAAATGTTGGGGATGTTTTTTTGAGACACAGTGTAGCAGCTACTCTATTCTGACCACTGACTCCACAACAATGTTCAGTCAGCAGAGACTGGAGTGTTATCAATCACTAACTGACGTTGCATATGGCAGTCACTTGATATTCATTATGGAGCTCTGTGGCAGTCTGTGCAAACTGCAAACTGAAAAACTCAATCACAGTGCAGCACAGTAGAGATGACATTGTTGTAAAGGCAATGAGCTAAGTACAGGAAATGGCGTTTCAGGGTCCTGTAAATCGGAAATAACTGACATCTCCTGATAACCAACTAAATGAGTATTCTGAGCATTCATGTAATGTTGTAATACAGAAAGATAGTAATTCAACTGTAACACCCATTCATGCCAATTGATAAGTAGGATCATAAGTAAGGCCACAGTTTTCCGCAGACCGCAGAATTTCTAGCCGAGCCACAAAATTTTACCTTTTCCGTGAAATTGATGTATTTATGTGGAATTTTGCACAATTTTGCAGAATTTAAAAAATAGCTGATGATTAGTACAGTGTCGGCTAAATAAAATAATTAAATAGACAAACTATATCATAGAAAAAATCAACCAAACTGCCTAAAACTATAGCCCTACTAACAGCCATCGCAATATGGCACAATCACAAATAAACATAATGTGACTTAACTGATAGTGATTGCACGTATAAAAAGAAAAAACAGACTGATAATTTTCTTTGTGTGCTGCTAGCATAACTGAGCACATTGCCAGCCTTAATTAATTGAGGATACAGCTCAGTATACTCACAAACCTAGGGTTGCGATGAGCCTTGGAATTTACACAATTTTGCCGAGGTGAACCGCAAAATTCTGCGAACTCTCCTGCAGAATTTGGCAAAATTTTCCGCGGAAAACTGTGGGCCCTAATCATGAGATATGGTTTAATGCTGTTACAGAAACATCAATCATGAATGACGTCTTTTGACTTTTCTTTAACTCTACCATTTTAGGTTACGTTAGGCTGAGCCCATCAAAAGGAAACTTTTTATAATCGGGCAAGGTGCCCTTCTTGTCACCAAAGCAGCGGACTAAAGCACCGACTTTCGGACTTTAGAATAATTATGTAACGTTTATTCCACTGGCTTGTGCAACTGGTAGTGCAACTTGTGCAAGTCATACTCAAGCCTATAATATTGTTTCACTTTAGTTGCAGCTGACAGCCTGACTGTTTGCTGAGCTCAGGCGCTTATGTTCATATAATGTAAGCCGGAGCGACATCAAAGCGTCTGCGCCAGAGTGATCCATTCTGGCTGTTTGCAGTCCGTCAGTCGACCACGCACAAGCACAATAAACTCTGCCCAGTGGCTGCTAAATAAACAGAGACTGCAGCAGCAGCAGCAGTAGTAGCTTTGGTGGTCCAACGGGCACACGGGCGGTCACTCCAACCGCCATAATTCAGTACACCCCGACTGACTGACCCACTCATACACGAAATATATACAAATAAATTGCTCATATGGCGCCAAGAAATCACGTGACACCTTCTCAGGCTGCAATCCGTCACTGGGTGTAAATAAGGGACCTGATAAAATGCTGCAGTGATATGCGGATGCCGGATGCTGATGAATCAAACGATCAATGATCACGTCTATAGCCACAAGATCGGAGATATGTTCATTAAAAACGCACAATTATTTTGTAATAAATTACCGGTATGTAAGAACCAATAACGTAGTATGGTAAGAACACTACATAAACTAAAGATTCAATACTTTATTGCCCGCTTTTGGGTTGCACTGAGTACAACAGCACCAAGTTAAAACACGTACGTGTCCTGCACTGTCAACAGCACGCGATCTTAAACCGTATAACCTGTCAAAGTGACAGTAAATATGACACAGGCGTAACTTCTTTAGCAGCAACACACAGCCCAAGTATAATAGGGTAAATACCAGCACATGCTACGTTAAGCTAGATGGGTTCATACATGAATGCCGTGCTGACCTGTGTACATACGCCCATCGGTCTGTAACTCCAACAGGCTATAATATGCCCTTGCATCAACTACTCAAGCTGCTTGTCACAGGTTATACTGAGACAATTTACTGAAGGAGAGAAAGCTATCAACAATTGACGAGTGCTTGCGGTGGTGATGGCGTTATAGCGCCTAATGGAAGCCCATTTCAGAGCTACTGAGCGTCACCTGCCGTATGGAATCGCACAGTGTTACCCGCCACCAGACTCAGATGAACGTGCCCCGCCTACTGTGTGAGATGCAATACAGAAAATAGAACAATCACTTGCAGATCAGGCGAATTTAAACAGGTTATAAAATGTCTAGAGTAGATAGTCACTATAAAATGTGTTCATGGGTCCACTCAGCGCTCAGCTGGTCAGTGTACTGCTATTCTGATAACCCCACACGATGCGGCCGCCTGTACAGTCTATATACAATGCAAGCTGAGGCTTCATCGGCTCCATTCACTTGACCTGCCAGACGGGGTCATGACCTATGACCTCGTTACACAGAGGCTTTCCAACGCCACACAGTATACGCTGAGTGATACGTATAGACGGTCTACATCTGGAAGCAAGAACTGCTAGGAAATATGGTTTACAGAATTTCCCAGGCAGTCACCCTTATCACGTGACATCCGACGGGCGGCCTGGAAGGGTGCCTCTGAGTGTTGCACAAGGCTTTGTGCTTATGTCATCTGAACTTCCGGTAAACAACTTATTTCTTGGTATAGCTGTGGCAGTATATATCACGTGCCCTCATTATTATATTCGTTAATGGTAGTCGACATTAGAACACACCGAGCGCACAGGTGCACAACAGTGATGGATAAAAAAACTTGGGACTCTCTGTGGCTAATATCGTAGGAGGCGCTATACAAAATTTTTTGATTGACTGACTAATATTAAACTTCATCCACTAATTCAAAAATGAAGTGACGAGTATGGGTCTGTCATACAGCTGGCTTACTCAAGAACTTATAAACTGATTTTGATGAAATTTTGTAAAGAAGCTGGACATGGCCAAGGGAGGAAGTAACCAGTGAATGTTAAATGAGAACAATTTCTCGAGGCCAAGCACAAATCATCGAGGCCGAAGAAGAGGACAATTTTCGAATTTTAAAAATCACCTATAATATTACTACCTACACATAATACAAATAATACACATGTACTGTATTTTGCAGAAATCATCAGTATGATCATGTTATCATCATCTTTATTCAAACTACACTCTAATGTACTAGTAAATTGTAATGCAAAATCTTATACAGCGAAGATTTCGTGATGCTACTTCTCACCGTTCTTACGTGCAACATTATTGCACACATTTTCACCAGGCCAAAATAAAAAGTTCGAGGACAGACCGAGGACAAACGCTCAAGTCAGCCGAGGCCGAGGAGGACAAAATTTTGACCTCTAGTGAGTAAGAGTGAATGAGTAGGGTTTAACGTCCCGCCGGACACAGTATAGGTCATTTCGGGGACGGCCTTTCCAGGCAGAATGCACACAAACACAATAATGGAACGGTAAGTTTAACCTTTACAGAAACAAAACCCCCCCAAAAACCAGATTAACCTAAAATTGTAAAAACTCCATTATACGCGTGCATATGTAATTAAAAATAATGGTAGTTCTTCGCCTCAAGGACTCAACTTAACATCATTCAACTTAACAATAACATAACTTAAACTTCGTAGCAATCCAGGATTCTTTACCAGCAGCTCATATAAACTAGCTACAAGTCCAATGAACAGATGGCAGCAGTGAAGGTTTGAGATCTCTGATCGCTGCTAGCTGCCTACTGGATTCGTGCACCTGCTCTGCGAAACGCCCGCACACACGGACTAATGACGTGCTTGACATATCACAATCATACACGATCTATCAAACAAACGATGCAGGTACACCAGCGTGAGCCGCGGTTTGCTTTCAAGTACTTCAAGAGCTCAAAACAGGTTCTATCACTACCAGCCTTACAAACGTCCGTAAACAAAGTGTGCTTTATACAAATTCAAAAAGGTGACAGTGTCACATGCGAGCATTTGGTGCAATGTGGCTACTTCAGAAAGGCGCACATCATTGCAGCAAAAAGACACGAACACAGTAGGACACACCGGGACTAGACGTGGTGACCACATCTCACCAGTGCTGCGTCAGTGCTTCCAGTCCAGAGACGAGTTGACTTCAAACTGGCGTGCTTTGTCTTCTGGTCTTTGTCCGTACCTGTCTGACGACATACACCTGGTCTCGGCAGATCGGGCGCTGTTCCATGAACCCACAACACGTTCGGCGACAGAAGTTTTGCTGCCGCCGGGCCACGCGTCTGGAACAACCTAACAGCACACTTACGCGACAAGGACATCACATACAGAACTTTCAGGCGCGAACTGAAAACGCAGAGCTGGTTTTAACGTTATGACCGGGGCGCAATGTGACACTTGCATAATTGCGCTATACAAATATTCTTACTGAACTGAACTGAACCGAACCTCATGTATCTTGACACAGCAATAGTACTGAGCGCACTCCAGACATACCCTGCAGCATCAGAAGCAATAATTCTACGCTGTTACGAGGCTTCAACGTTCATTCATACTGTACAGCAGTAACTGCAGACGCTGATGCTGAAAACGGCAGGGGCACACGGCAAAACGAACTTCCCGTCGACAATAAATGAATGAATGAATGATGATCACCCGCCAGCCAGTCATACACAACCGGTCGTAACAACCTGGCGCATAGACCCGTCAAACAGCTGGCGTCACGTCAACGGAATGGATGGCAAGATACACATACTCCGCCCATGCACGCTGCTGCATACCTGTATATAGTTCCATGCACAGTTCAAACTTTTTATTACTCTTTTCTTTTCCAAACGGCAGGTTTATGACGAGCTCCTCTTGCTCTGCCAGCTGCAGCGCGCCTACATTCCGCTTCTCTCTCTCCATATTCTCATAATCCTTGCTCGAGACGTCGCATAGCATTTGTAGGCGCTCCTTCCAAGTTCCAACTCATAATAATTAACTTACTAAAATTTCTAACACAAAATCGCCTATGGCATCATGCATAAATGGATGCAGCTTCAAAAAATACTAGAAATTTGGGGCAAAGCCCAACGTGAGTCCGCCCGGCGCCCTATGTCCGATTGGGGGGAAATTAGGAGGGCGGGTAAAATTTCCCCGGCATCAAAGTCACGTGGCCCGAACTCAAATGCATTGGCATACGCCGAACGCGCATTGTCGACTTAGGGTAGGTCAACATGAGCGCTTATAACTTTGTTCGTAGTGGACCGAATTTCACAAAATTTTTTTGTTCAACGCCCAAAAGATCGTTTTCGTCAACGCCGTTTACATATTGTCGCTATCTTCATCGGTTCCAGAGATATTTGCGCTCAAACTCGAAAGTTGTCGTAAATCGCACATGTGCAACCATTTTCACGTTACACGAGCCAATAACGGTAGAATAACGCCTTTTTAAGGGGGCGCCCCTATTTCTCCCCCTCGTTCGTGGGGACCCCATTCACCCAATGGCATGAAACTTTGTCACAAAATACTAGAGACTCTGAGCTCTATATGGTCAAAACCAGAAGTCTCTATCTCACCTGGGCTCCGATCGGTACCGGGTTGTGACAGACAGACACCAAGACAAAATTACCATAGCTAATACGCGCTATAGCTATGCTAGCTCACGCGCGTAAAAACCATTCTGGCATAATGTAGTAATCCAAGTCGCTCGTTGCTATCCGGATAACATCGTAAAATGCCCGCCAGCAACACGACACAGAGAAATGCACCGACGACATACGGCTAAAAAACGGATACCACAACTACACGCATCCTGTGGTACATATAAGCCAAAAGTGAATTAGCTGTAATGCATTTCAGAAACACAACGTCAACGTCTCTGCCGTAGGCACAACGACTTACTTGCAACAACACGGACGTCACCAGAACCGGGTTGGAAAATGCGGGCACAGGCACAGCCCTCTAGATTAGTCACAGGCCAGTGAGGCCAGCGCAAAATGAACTGTGAACGAACTGTTGCAGCCGCAGTTCAATTGCAGAAAGACCCCACGAACGAGGAGGGCAGTCAGGGTAGAACAGTGGCCTGAACTTTGAGAACTTTGATCAAGAAATCCACTTGCAAACAGCTGCTACTAAAGCAACATTGATTGACTGACAGTCTTACTAGTACTAGAACACATTATAAGTAAGTAAGGAATTAAGCAAGCCTGGTTTCACTAATATGATCCCACGAGCTCACCAACTGACTGAACTGAACTCTTAACCAGTCAATACCAGGAAAAAAAACAGACAGTGACTGCACGTCCTGCAGAGGGCAGACTGGCAGCTTCTGCAAAACAAACTGACTAGTGCTAACTAGTGTATGTTACTTAACTAAGCCGTACTCAGCGGTATGCAGAAAATGTCCTAAAATCTCACACATATTACAGCACTCACGACTGCCCATGTAACGAGAAGTTCTGGATTCTGCGGCTCGTAAATCACTAAGTTTGGGGCCAACGGGCTACGCAACTCAGATGCATACTAGCCTAGAGGTTCGTTACATCATTGCTTTTACCCAAATGGACAGCACATAGATATCCACTACTACGAAATATGTCACCCCTCTGCTGACAAAAAGCAGACAGCAAATGTTCCCCGTTACGTGTTGCCTTGCCAACCCACTGACTACAGCGCTGAGACGTGGCTATAAGTCCGAACTCCACTTGCTTCAATTTGTTGTTATGACATGCTGTGCAACAAGTCCAGGAGGAATCCAAGTAGTGGAGTATGGGTGATGTATGCGTGTGCAAGCGCATTAAAACGCTGATGGAATGGCGGCCAGCCTGTTGCGCTATCTTAGGCAATAATATGCATGGCAATGCCAAGCAGCTGTCAACAGTTTACTGGCTGCATGGCTGCTGGTTTATATTATGACACACGCTGGACTGCTGGCTGGACGGACGGACCGGTCAACGCCAGGGGCACCGATTTCCTGCAGTTTAAACGACAATATCCGGCAATAATTGCGATAACAGTTCACGTGGCAAATAAGCCTATGGCCTCATTTAGGACAGACCAAACTAACCCCTGTCGATTAACTGAATAATTTAATAAATTTGGGTGCCGAACGTGTTGGAAGGTGCATCAAGGAAGGGCAACCTAAAGGCGCCTACACAATTGAATGGCACTGAACTGATCAACGAATGAGCCCTAACTTGAGAACTACGCTCAAAGCGAATTACTTTTCTCAAGGGGGGCAACTTTTAAGACTTCAGGGGGAGGGGCAGTCATTGTTTTATCAGAACTTAACCAGAAGTGTTTTAAATACCCCTTTCCATTCCCCACGCCATTCGACCTTTCACCCTGGTCCCTCTTGGAAAATTTTCAACGGCCATCCATGAGTAAGTGTGCCGTCATCTGTCAGTAGGTGGCAATGACGGGGGAAGGGTTCCAGCTGACTTTGAGAAGGGGGAGGGGAGATAAACATTGGAAGCAGGAGTTGGGGGGACTTGGGTAGTGTGACCAAGGGGAGTTAGACGCCACAGAACTGTAATACATTACTGCTCCATCAGTTCAGTTCACTTACAACATCTATGCTGCATTAAATAAAGTTCTACAAACTCAGTATCTGATACCATAACGGTGAAAAAGCTCAATACATTACAATTACCTACACTCGTAAGTTTACAGCAAAACCATGACACCACCAACACTACAATAAATCAGCGCACTAAACACCAGCATACAGCGCACTACAATACGCCCACACGTTGTGGAAATTGTACACATATAAACATAGTGGTATACAAACGGGATCAAGTGTGAGCCAGCCAACAGAGCAGAAACCCACACAATGGCACTGGCCGTAAATGCATATAGCTGTCATAAAAACTCATAAGGGGCCTCTTACTTGCCGCTCTACTACTAAGTCATATACTTGACGACGTTGCAAAGCTATAGCTACGAAGAAGCAGGCGGCTAATCTCTACTGCAGCGGCATAATATGATGCCTGGCACTGAAGGTCGACCGCTGTGCTATCGTAGTTTTAGAGAGAAAAAAAACAGATTTGGTTTATGTTTCTACGAATGTGGGGTCTCTGGTCACGACAACTGTTTGCAGGCTTCAGCCAAACGCCAGACAAGACTGCAAGACCAAAGAGTGGATAAGGTGGCATTGCGAAGCCAAGCCAAATTACATGCACCGAATAGCAGAAACAATGGCGTAGGGGCAAAAAACGTGCAGTCTAACAATTGACAGTTAAGCCCAAATTCCATTACGGACACAAGCCACCTTGACATGTCGAGAAGGTTGCGACAAAGTCGTCGTGACAAGTCACGACAAAGTCGGCGCAGTGGAATTTAGGCTTAACTGCACTCTCTTGCTGGCAATCAAACACGCATTGGTAAATGTACTTCTCTACAATCCTTAATCAAGCGGAGCTAAAGAAGGCAGGGGTCATTACCCAACAACATCTAGTCGGGTCACTATAATGCACTGAAAAAGTGAGCTAGCAATGACAGGAATTAGAGCTAATAGCTACCCATACTGAATTCTGATTTCTTCACCCACATACACCCAGCCTCTCAATTATTTTGCACATGTACCATACGTACCCTAGTCCGGTAATATGTAAATCTAATTAGCAATACACTCATCAATCATCGACCATAAAATCAACATGACCTCTGAATAGTTTTACAAAAAATAACCAATTTTACTTTCGGTTCGGTGACAATATTATTATCAATATTAATACAATTATCTCACTAGCAGCATAATATCACAAATTACGGCTAGAGGTGTCAGCATTTCAGTTTCAGTTTTCGCGTTATCAAAATATCATTTTCTGTGACCTACATAGGCCAAAAGATAGATAAGTCACTTGATAGTATATGGGCCGAGCCAATGCGCCAATGCGTAAGCACACTTAGTGGTCGGTGTGTATGATAACGTATTTGCTTGCTGACAACTCAAAAGCACTCCATGACTGTGAGAACTGCGTGCTTCACGTGATGCATGTTGAATGGTCCATGACTAATTGCTGCGCTGGTGCTTATGTTTGCTTGCAACGCAAAATTCTGGACTCTCCTAAAACTGGCTCTGTTCTCTCACACACCAGAACTTTGATCTACGGGCAAATCTTCTTCTGTTCGCGCTCTGAACGCCACAAACAGTGCCTGCGGTTGGCTCAGCAGGCAGCCGGATTTATCCTTCAATCCAGTGCCTACTGAATCAGTCTGTCAGACAGGACCTTATTACTCTGAACGCTATACCTGGTTTAAACCTGGCTACACAGATGCCCTTGACAAACTAGCGCATCACAGCATACCATAGTGGAGCTAACTACATTGCAATGCATCACCGCACAGCTGACACTGAAGAAAGTAAAGATGTAACACTCGACTGAGAAGAAATATAAAAAAGAAAAAGTTACAGGTGTCTAACCTAAAGCTCTTAATGGAAACCATCACATCAGGTGAGTCACCTGCCATATGGGATCACAGTGTTACCCACCACTAAACCCAGATAAACAAGCCCCACCTCAAACTCATCTAGGAAGGCCGGTACTTAATTTAACTACCCCGAGGGGATAGAAGGCTGAGTTCACCTACACTCTAACGACAAATGGTTCTTATGAGGTTCCATATAGAACCCAAAGGTTCCATGTGAAACGCAAAGGTTCAATCTCATCCCATTTTCAGGAAAAGGTTCTTCAGCGTAACCGGCTTGGATCAGGGATATGGAACCTTTTGCTCAATGCAGGAAACTCGACAAAATGCTAAAATAGTACTGAATTCATTTAAGATTAATTATTTCAGTGTTCTTATACTCAGAGTTCATAATATATTACATATTGCACACGATAAAAAAAAATGTGCCGGCATTTAGCGACCCATTTAATGTCCCTACATTAATTAAGCAAGGTTCTTCAAAAGGTTCCATTATTGGCTGCGCTAAAAGGTTCCATATAGAACCCCAAAAAGGTTCCAAATATATACCAAGGCACTGAACCTTTAAGAGTTTTATATCAAACTCTTTGCCGAGAGAGTGTAGACAGTAACTGTCAGCACCCATCTAAGTAGTAAGCATTTAATAGCGACCCGCCCACGAGTTGAACACTCGACCAGTTGATGGTAAATCTGATGCCATATCATTAACTTTAAGTCACCAAGCCACAGTACCGTACGCTGAGTTTTGTCTGAGGAATGAGGATAGCTACAAATCGTACCAGCGGCTACACAAAAAAAGAACCGATTTCAGTTTTATTTTAGTTTTCTTCATTTTCGCTTCCGTTCTTGTTCATGAAAATAACACACAGCAGAGAAGACCTAATAACAAGCAGATCATATCGGTGACAGTTAGTCAAAGCAAAAAAAAACACACCTGCAGTAAAAAAACTTCAAAGAACCAAAAACACAGAAAACCCACTGAGTGACACAGGGTGAAGAAAGATACAATGTAAAGAATGCTGGCGGCAATGACTGAAGGCAGACGGCGCGACAGATCAGTACTGCATAGGTATCTTGGCAGCTGTCAGCAATATATCTAATGCATCACTGTATTACTAGTCTTGACTCTTGAATGGGTTTTTACAGGCATCACTTATGCCGAGCTCATAAAGTGGAGTAGGACAGAGCACATTACAACAGGACTGAACCCAGCACACAGACTGGAAATGCCACAGCTCAATTTACTATACCAGTACCAGTACCAATACTTTTCGTTTTTGTTTAAATGACCTCATAATCTGGAACTGCCGTACTGCTGGCTAGACTAAATGCTCAACATCAGAGAACTGTTTACACGAGGTTTTTGTAAAAGCCAAATGAAATTCATTAACTAGCACTGAACACTTAGATAATCTGCACACAAAAACTTCAAACTCGATAAAGGTTAAACGTCACCAAGCCGGCGAAAATAAATGAGGAAGTAAAAGTAAGTACATGTATTGAGTTGCTGCTGTTCTGAAATGAATATTCACTGTAGCCGCAAGTGCAGAAACACTGCTAAACGCGGCGCCAAGATCAGCCCAGAGGCCCCAGAAAGACCCACTCATTAATCCGGCCATGATAAAATAATTTACCACTCTGTCCAGTACAGAGTTAAACGAGTTACAAATGCGGCGTGCAATAGCTACAGCTTTCACCGACAGCGGCAGACAGATCAGAATTAACGTCTGTCATAAGCAAGAGCTACAAGCAATCGCGGCAGCACCGCACGGCGGGGCCTGAAAGCCAGACTTCAAAGTGTCCATGACGCAAATGAGCCGCAGCCAATTGCCCGGAGCGAGGACTGACAAGTAGTTGCAAGCCTGAACACGCCCGCGAAGCAGCGAATATCGCCAGTGGAACCAAGAGTGAAGCAAAGCCATCCTCAGTTGGTGGCCAATACAACGCCACGGCAATATGCTGATATACTCAGCACACGACGTTGTGGCTGCGACTGTGTTACAGGATAAAAACGGTCAAAGTCTTAAACGGATGTATAGCTCTTTGTGGAAAACCCATCACGGAGCTACGAAGCGTTACCTGCCATATGAAATCACTACCTGCCACCAGACACAGGTGAATGCTTCAACGTGCCCCATCTTGACCAAAGCTAGACAGGCTAATATTGGATTCACTAATACCTACCCCGAAGGGATGGAAGGCTGAGCTGACTCTGAGATGGTTTACCTGTACATAGACAGTCAGCTATCCAAGTGGTTAGCGATAGCGACCCGACCGGTAGTGGAACTCACGGCCTGTTGGTCTTAAACCCAACGTCCCAACTGCTTATAAGCCACCAAAACACCAGTGCTGACACACAACGGCTAAAAACTCGACTGACGCATTAAGAAACGATTGTCCAGTGACACAAGTCCAATATCCGGCCACCATACAAAAACCAAGGCCGACAATTTCAAAACACAGTGACCGAGACGTAAATCAACTATTCTATTTTTTTATTTTATTTTTTAGTCAGCTAAGACAAAACTTCAGTCTGTTCTGATTCGGTGATTTCACGCTGCGTTCTTAAATCTTTCAAAATCACAGCACCAGGCCTGGCCGTCAGCTTATGGAACAAACTAATAGCATACGAAAATGGTTAGATAGCCGTGAGCCCTTTTGGTGAAGTCTGTGTGAAAATTCTGAAGTCAGAACTCAGAACTTCAACTTAGCTTTAAAATGAAATCCCTTTGACTCGGCCCATTTGACTGAACCATCTGAGTCTTACCCACAGGTTACCTGGCCCATGCACGCACCTGACTGCTGACTACAGGAATCAAAGAGAACTACCACCACATCTCGCGTCCGTGAACTGATCACAAAAGCAGATGTCCAGCTCAATCACAGGACATAGGGGCAGGTTTCCTTGTCTACCCACCAACCGGGGGGGGGGGACAGACCGGCGGACGGACGCCATGGTGGCGTTCACGCCTACCACCACGGCAAGGCGCTCTGGCTCGACCATACCAAGGCTGTAAAACAATGACTGAGGTGTCTGCACCTCTCAACATGCTAGGCATACGTCATAGGTATGGCAGCCGCCAAATGACACTTTCAGTAATAGGTGTTTACACGATCCAGCAAACGTCCAGCATTAGCATGAGTATTTTGAATACATTTGCTGGAAGTTTGCTGGACGTTTTCTTGATCATGTAAACACCCCATAACTGAACAATATATCGCACTGCTCCACAGAGCTGCCAGGAAATAAATACATAAACATCACCGGGCAATACCCACTTACCAAAGCAATATGCACGCAAACAGGTGCTAACAAGTAATTAGAGCAAAGCTCATGAGACGCGCGACAGCCTTAGCAGTTCCTCTTCGCATGTTGTCCAGGTCTACCTCCAGCCATTTCGGTGCAGTTCACTCTTAAAATGTGTGTTGCAGGCCAAAATTGCGAAAAATTCATGAAAACTCTTTTGGGGGTTCAAGGTCATTGAAGATCATCGATGTCGATAAATCTAAAAAGCCCGTCACCCGTGCTTGTAATTATGTGCAGCATCACTGTTATGTCTACCTATCTGCAACAGTTTTCACACTAAACGAGCCAAAAGTGGCTAAATAACGTTTTTTAGGGATAGTACCTCTCTGACGCCCTCATTCAAGGGGTATCCCCTCACCCAGGGGGCACAAAATTTTGTCAGATAAACTAGAGTCCTTGGGGCATACAACAGTGAAGATTTCATTATTCTTGATGTCACCATTTTGATACAGTGCCAAGGTGTGGCAGACGGACGGACAGACAGATGCCTAGACGATGGCTAAGATGCGCCTCGCACGTAAAAACCAACCTAGCAAAAAAAGTAACACACCAATGTACTCTCAGAAATGACTACAGTGGGAATGCAAAACATTATAATCTGTGAGAAAAAATGCAGCTGCAACTTCACGTGTGTGCCTATGTAAAGCTGTTTCAAGCTAATTATGTTCTTTATATTGATACCATCCATAATCTCATATTTACTGATGCTCAAACGCAAAAAACATAAGAGTATAGAGCTATGAAGCCTTCTCTGTAACTTCAGTATAAACTTAGGCATCGTATTTTGAACTCAGCCACATCTAACTGTAAAACATCTGCAAAATGAAATTGTTTTGGACTCTAAAATGCTCCAGTATGTGCTTGATTTTACAGTAATCACGACCTTAGACTGTTGTTTTCATTATCTCCATGATGGTCAAGGACAGTAACAGTTCGATATTAGTCAGTAGTCACTAGTCATCCACCTATCTACCAGGACACATCATTACAGGCAAGCAGGATCACCAAGTGCTTATAAGCCAGGGCGTGAGAATCACTTACAGACTCCTATACTATATGTATAGAATGAGTTTATGGTTCAACGGCTACACAGCATGGGAAGAGAGGCTTGAGTGATAAGCAGTTTGGCCAGCTGTCAGTCATATGCCTGTAGCCTAGGAAGCCAGAAGCCCAAGATGACCAGATAACCAGCGCTGGGCTGGCGGGGCAGGTAGCACAGTAGGGGGTGACCAAACCAGATCTAATGGAACACTTCAGTGCCTGCTAGGATGCTATATAACGGTCAGATTTAATCAACCATGGGCGTCACACTGGCGCCAACAGCAGGCAGCCAGGCACACCGGCACAAGCCAAGTCTATTCTTGACAGACTTCTACTGCATTGTGCATTAGGTAGCCTGGAAGATAATTTAATAGCTAGCCTGAGTTAAGCATCTAATATGTTGCAAATTCTGCATCATAATCAAGCATATAAGATGGTTGTAACTACTTCTAATTTTTGTAAAGCTCGCTAATTTTGCACATAGCATTAAGGTATGTTCTGACATTGACACACTGCACAAACTGATCAAGATTTTATTTACTTATTCAGTATGGTAGTTACTTCATCAAGCGTGTTCAAGGTTGCTATAGCTAACGCGCTATATAAATTACTTACTTACTTACTTACTGCAGTAGCACTAGCACTTTTTCAAGCCAAACATCAAACAGTAGTCATAAAAACAGCAAAGGTCAAACAGCATCAAAATATAACAGAAAAACAAAATGCAGTTTTGTTTGTCAAAAGACAATATTTGTGACAATGTGACTGTTCATGGCAGTTCTGAGTACAAAGTAATCTTTAACTTGAGTAGTCAACTCAGCATCCTTATCACTATTCATTAAGTAACAGCATTACAATTCTCAGTGTACCAGTCAGCCTCTCGCAGAGCAATGACACAAAAAAGCCAGCAGAGCTCACCTTGTTAGTGGCTTTCTTGTAGCGACAAACAGCTTCCGTAATGAGCGTGGCGACGGGAAGAGATCCATCATTTCCACATGGAACGACAACTCGCACACTTCCAAAGCAAACAGTAACCTTCATTCCGTGTATTCCACCGTCACGTAGGCTTACACATCATTCCTTGTGCAGTCGACATTCTCATGGTGCCAGTTTCATCACAGCATTCAGAATGTTTAGAAAATCTTGCACAAAAACTTGGGAATCCACTAACCAGCAGACAATGAATTCAAAATCATTCATGGATATCCAATGACATGCTAAACCTAAAACAAACAAATTACAAACTTCACTAGAATTCATTAGAATTCAGCTTAAAAATATTATCAAAATGCCAGTTACATCAACGCCAGAATTGTACACATTATGGAGTATTTTCTTAATGCTGCCATACTTCCCTAAGCAGCAAAGTTTTTTGGCTACAGACTACAATATGTCATTACAGGCAGCAGAAAAATTATGGTAATGTGCAAGACAGTGATGACTCGATATATCATTTTCAAGGGTGTAGAAACTGTAGGTATAATGCATCTGGTGCATCTGCATCTAGTAATGGATGTAACTCTTACCAAATCAAACCCTTAACATCAGTCCAAAGTTCCAAACCCTATCCCTACCACTAACAATATGCATATCATCCTTTCCTTACCCCAAACCAAACAATACCTGCCCTAAATGCAACAGACATAGCTCGATGAGTCTGTTGTTTTTACGCATAATAGCCTTACTGACCTTAACCCTCATCAACCCAAACCTTAGCCCTGATGCTGATCTTGACCGTTACCCTATCGCTGATCCTGTCTTTAACGTTTATCCCAACCTTAGCTGGACTAGACGTACCTAGGCACACAAGACACATTTTACCCACACCCAATTTTCGTATCTATCGTATGCTCAGATAAGGCCGCTGAATTGCTATTTTCCATCCGCAACCCTAACCCTAAATCAAAACCTAACCCTAACCCCAACACCAACCATAACCATAACTTCTTTGTAAATATCTTCAAGGACATAAATGCTTATAACATTGACAACATAAAACAGAATAATAATAATAGAGATAAAACTGAAACATGAAAGAAAATCACTGGCAGTTTCACCCATTTATTTACTAAAACTCAATTTTCATTTAATTGTTTCTGTGTAAAACATCTTCATTTTGTTTACAATCTTTAAGACCTCAATGAAATCTCCTCCTGTCTTTCTTTATTTACAATTAGGTCAAGTTCGATTCCCAACACCTGCTGGGCAGCCTCTGAAGCGTACCAACATCGATAGTAGGACGGCGTCTAAAGACGTTGCTGGCTCTTAATTGATTAATTCTACTGTCAATACACACTGCCACGCTTTAAATAAACTAACAGTATTACTATAATTCACCACACACCGAACTCTGAAAGACTTTACAACTATTACCAAAAACATAACAACAACAAACAAACCGGACGTTGTAGTTGTAATGTGCGCTGTGTCATATGTACGTTATTGTGCCGTAAGGTGACGTGCCGATGTATACGGTTTTAGCTACATCGAGAGTCGACTCGAGACCATGGTCGAGACTCGAGACCCAGAATCTCGAACTTTGCGGCATTTTTGTGCCAACGCAGGTGTAAAATTGTAGCGGATCTGAATCCCGTTCTACAGTGTAGTTTTAGGTCGAGACTTAGGTAAACTACTACGTGTCGTCTCTCTCTGCCTGTAACGCAAGTAAGTAAGTAAAACGTAAATTTATATAGCGAATCAACGCCAAAAGCCTATAATGCGCTGATTATTTTGGGGTGGAGTAAACTAAGAATACGAAGAATGTTCTATTTTACACGGTAAAGTGGCGTCAGTATTTGGGCGAAGTGGACTATCAGTACACTGTTAGTTGCACGCTGTTTTTAATGTTGCCTACAAAAAATAATGAACATGTTTTTAATTCCGATAAGGTTACTAACTGAAACACTGTTAGCTTTTTTCACCTCGGATACAATAAAAACGGCTTTTTCGATGACGTCATAATTACGTCAGCTCTATGTAGTGACATGGCAGTGTAAAGAGAAAATATCTCAACATATTCAGGACGACTCATGCCCAAAATTATGAAAATAGGTTAAGATTTGACAAAGATATGTTGAAAAAACCGTACTCTTTTTTCCGGACACGGTGTTTATGCCCAAAGTGTGCCCAGCAAACACGGACACAATGGCTTGCAACGTGCCACTGGCTGACAACGGTTGACTGATCAAACTGCATTCACTCATCGATTAGACGTGTTTTAAGCTTATCAGTCAGCTATTTTGTTGTCTGTTACTTTCACCTTAAAATATTTAATAAGCCTACCACAAAATTAATAAATCGTGTGGCACCTTCTGTCGAATTGATAATGCAAAAGTGAGCAATCGGATACAAATAATCACTGTGAAATGTAACAATTTGGCGCATCTGTGTTTCACATGGTAGTGTGTTGACATAAATTAGGTGAGGTGGAAAGTAAGTCCACCTTACATTATTCTATCATCTGGGCCATCTTTGTGCCAAAAATTATCACAGTTGGTGAAAATTTAACAAAGTTATGAAAAACAATTTGGACTGTTTTTATTTGAAACACGGTGTATAGTGTCGTTCACTTTACCGCTGTTACGACAAGCACTGTCTAATGTGATGTTGGTAACTTTTTAAAATAAAGTTTGGTTACAAATTTCCAAATTAATTACACTGTTTGACACAGCAAATTTAAGCAACAGCTAAAAAGAAACTGAAACTAAAAGGAAACTGTCACTGACTAACCAGTAAGATTCAATTAAATTAAACTAACAACACACAAAATGCGATGTTCCAGTTGCATAATGTTGTCACTGCTAATTTGGGCAACAGGCAGAGACATTACAATGGGACTGACAAAACAATAATCAACTACAATGTCATTACGTCACATGTATAAAATAGTTTGAATATCGGTAATGTAAGAATTAAGCAAAAAGTAAAAACGGAATGCATTTGACACTCAAGTCTCAATTCCAACTAAATCAAAGATTCCAATTACCAAAACGTTACATAATATGGTACAAGATAAAAAAATCCTGACCAGCAAAATAATAAAAACCTGAACAATATTGCATAAAATTACAAGCTTGAAATTAGCAACCAAAATATCAACAACAAATGCAATTAAGAAATGTGTTAGTTAGATAATAACTGAAAGTGGATAGTCAACAAATGTTCCCACTTAGTTATTGTATGGCTCATGTAATAACAGTGCACAATGATAAAAAGAAAACATGACAGCAAAATATTTTGAAGTGTAGTGACAATGCAAATTTTTGTCATGACACAAAATTTATACAGAGTTGGCCATAAAAAACCGTCCCCCTACAAGGGCCTACGTCAGCTAATTTCGTCTTCCAAGAGTAATGTACATTTAAAGTGAATAAAACATGTTAAAATATAATCAATTCTGAGTAACATGTGCAAATTTCGTGGAAATATTTTCAATAATTTGTAATGAGATAAAATAAATGAAAGCAACTCAATTCTACAGGAAACACAATGGAGAAAACAGTGTAACGGGCGAAGTTAATGGTCGAGTTTCTGCAGCAGAACGTATCCAACTTCATCGAGCCTTCTGTCTGGCCGCTGAACAGTCCGGACATAAACCCAGTCGATTATGCTGTCTGGGGTGCTCTGCAACAAGATGTGTACAGAGTTCTGATCGTGGGTTTGGAGGATCTCAAAGACAAGGTGCGTATCTGCTGGGCCAGTCTCGATCAACAACTGATCAACAAAGCCATCGATCAGTGACGACCGAGATTGAAAACTTTAGTTAAAGTTTACGGAAAGCATATTGAACAGTTGTTTACTTGACCGTCTTGTTGTTGTATGAAGTTTTCGCTGTTTTACTTAGACATATGCAAGCACGTGTTACCATTTGTGCTTCACCATTGTTATATAATAGAGTTTGGGTGCTTTGATTCTATCGTATTATTTGTTAATAACATTTTGTCACACTCATTAGGTTTTGACATCAATATGTGCATAACAGACTAGCAATTTATATGGTGTGTCATTCTGTCTATATAAACAAATGCAGTAGCATTTTAAACAGAATAATATAGGGACGGTTTTTTATGGCCCACTTTGTACATTTACAGCAGTCAGTCAGTCTATGCCATAACAGTGTGGTCCAGCAGTCAGGACCTGATTACGGTATTTAGGGGGACTAGGTGTACACTGGATAGAATCATAAGGCCCAGTTTCCTCTTACTTTTACCCCTTCCCTTTTTCTTTTCCTCCTCCCCATTCTCCCTTCACCTCCCTTCCCCTTTGATCAGTACTTCTCCCTTTCCCGGGAGGCTCGCCCCTTTTGGGTCTGTGCAAGAATTTTTAAACAAGAGACGAAACGGAGGCAAAAAGCTGACAACACACGCGAGTTTTCTTGGGAAAACAGCAGCTAGCTCCTTCAGCACGAGAGCTAGTACATCTGGGGTGCACTGTTAAGCTCACCAAGCATGTCCGGTGCAGAGCCCTTGCTGCAAATGCATTTCTGCATGAAAAAGCTCAGAGATTGCATGTAGCTGGTAGAGGTTTCGTTTGTAAACCTTATCATTGCACAAAGTTGGACTTGCAGCGGCATGATTCTAAAACTGCACATTTGTGCCAAACTGCACACTAAAAAGCCGAGGAGTGTAGTGGGCTCCCGCTAGGCACAGCCCTGTCACCAGATGGTCTGTGGTGCATTTTGAGTGAAAAAAAAGTTTCTTCTGGTGATTGCAACAATTTTGCAGTTTACTCTGAAACAAGTTGCTAATTTGTTACCATAGCATGAGATGAGCATGGACAGCAGTTATGGAATCTCAATTAGTAACTCAGAGCTTGATCACTGACAATCACTGTATAAATTGGGGGCCTGGTCTGCAGCCTCGTTAGCCTAACATGACAATGCAAGCAGTCATTTTCAGTGAACAGTCAGAACAATAATAAACTAGAAATTTGAGACAAAGCCCAACGCAAGTCCACTTGGCGCCATAAGTCCGACTGGGGGGAAAAATTTAAAGGGTGTAAATTCCCTCAGTAGCAAAGTCACATGTCCCAAAGTTAAATGCATTAGCATATGCGCACTGTCGACTTAGGGTAGGTTAAACATTAGCCGCGTGATCTTTGGTGTTTGTGAACCATTTTTTTCTTCAATGCAGAAAAAATCGTAGATGATAACGCCGTTTACCGCTTGTTGATAACTCTAGTTTCATTTGTTCCAGAGATATTTGTGGTCAAAGTCGAAAGTTGACGTAAATCACGTCAAATTTTCGACATTTTTGCCCTTCCAAATTTTAAGGGGATGGTGTTGTACACCCCTACCTAGCAGCACGTCACGTGGCAAAAATTACATGAGGACCTCTGGTTCAAAAGTTCTTGCAGCTAATATGCTGAATTTTAAGCCAATTTTTGGCCCACAATTGAAAAAAATTGTAAGGGAGACCCCCGTCCTCACTGAGACGTGCGCTAGTAAGACTTAGTCATTTTAGTCTGTGCAAAAATTTGGGAGTGCAGCACCCACTAGGGGCCAAAATATGGCCTTCCGAAAAAGTCAATTTGGGTGAGTATGATTACAGATCGAGATCTCCGTAGTTAGTGGACCAAAGTTCACTGAACATTTTTCGCCGAATGCGGGAGGAATCGCAGTAGATCACGTACTTGTCCAATTTTGAATGTCTTCATCCATTCCGGAGACATTTGCCGCCGAAGTTTAAAGTTGTCCGAAATTGCGTCAAATTTTGCATGTTTTAGCCCCTAAAATTTTTGGGGGGAGAATCCCCGAAAATTTTCACCATTATTACAAAATTGAACACACTTCCGATCACGATGCAAAATTTCTTGGCGATCGGCTGACGTAACTCAAGCTCAGAGATCAGAAAAAAATAATAATAAACACCAGCAAAACAGGAATCCACTCCGAAAACTATCGATTCCGTGCAAACTAATAATTAAATTAATAAACTATATTCAACATAAAAATTAACAATCAACTTGACAACAGTATTTCACATACTGTGCACGTATCTAGTGTGCATTTGAAACTACCTATCATTGTAGTGAAATAATAAATAAATGAACGAATGCTTTGCAGTCAACACAACATATCAGCAACGTAGCAACAAATGCAGCAGACTCTTAAAGTGAAAGACAATGGTATTATAGACAAAAGTTCATTGCAAATACACTGCGAAATATGAACTGCCAACGACTGTTGACTATTCACAAACTACAGTAGCAAATATTTACATAACCAGCAATTAAACACAACATCTACACTTACATAGAAAAAGAGTAAAAGACGCTTTACAGAATAATTCACCGACTATGTACAGTTGCAACGTATCAAATTCAATGTACACGCATCAGCTAGTACACTATTCAGAGATGAGCAAAAGAAGTAGAAGTCCACCAGTCATTACAAAATCAATGTACATGTCAACTTGCCTATTTTTACAGTTTTAAACAAATTGTGTTTGAATACATTTTCACTACAATAGATGCGTCATTAATTAAGCTGCAAGTCATCACAGCAATTAATGACCAGCAATTAATTGCAATCATAGAATTAATGGTCTTTTTCTGTCTGCGTAAAAAGATAAAATGTCCAATTAAGCGACAGCCAAGAATGGATAATTATGGAATCTCCATGGGAGCAAGATGCTAAGTTGGTCAGCCAAAATGTGCCAATACTAATTAAAGAATTCAATGCACGAAACGATGGTTTTAGTTAGATGCAAAAAATTAAACAAACTAGAAATTTGGGGCAAAGCCCAACGTGAGTCCGCCCGGTGCCCTAAGTCCGACTGGGGGAAATTAGAGGGGGGGTAAAATTTTCCCCGGCATCAAAGTCACGTGGCCCGAACTCAAATGCATTGGCATACTCTGAACGCGCATTGTCGACTTAGGGTAGGTCAACATTAGCGCTTATAACTTTGTTCGTAGTGGACCGAATTTCACCAATTTTTTTTTGTTCAACGCCCAAAAGATCGTTTTCGTCAACGCCGCTTACATGTTGTCGCTATCTTCAGAGATATTTGCGCTCAAACTCGAAAGTTGTCGTAAATCGCACCGATTTTTGCACGTTTTTTGCCCTCCCAAATTTTAAGGGGGCGGTGCCCCCAAAAGTTGTACCCGCGTTATCACCCCCATCTAGCAGCACGTCACGTGGCAAAGTCTCATGAAGCTACTCCCTTTGGCTCCAAAGATCCTTCGTCTAATACACTACATTTTAAGGCAATTTTTGACTCCCCTTTGAA